>JACCDV010597071.1_pt1 | contig 74516 bp, 66 predicted proteins | sample 7446131 | NCBI WGS metagenome assembly JACCDV01 (sample SAMN15323448, study PRJNA562643) | freshwater metagenome | isolation source: river surface water | place: USA:Blue River Watershed | collected 2017-08-17
CGTGCCATCGTTCGAGCGCATCCAGAAGTGAAGAATCTAATCGGAAAGAATCCGATGACCTTTGTTTGGATTTTGGCCTGTGTAGGTATGCAAATAACCATGGCTTATTTTATTAAGGATTATCCCTGGTGGGCAATTGTAGGTGTGGCCTGGATTTTTGGGGCATTTCCTACGCATACCTTATTTGTGTGTATCCACGAATCAGCGCATAATTTAATTTTTAAAAAAAATTCGTGGAATGTGTTTGCTGGAATCATCGCTAACTTCCCTTCCCTATTTCCTACAGCTATTTCCTTCAAGAATTTCCATTTGAAGCACCATGCTTTTCAAGGTGTTCATGAATTAGATGCTGATTTACCTGATTATTGGGAGGCTAAATTGATTGATAATTATTTCATTGGCAAGATGATCTGGTTGTTGTTATTCCCTTTCTTTCAGGGTATTCGTACCATGCGTTGTATTGAATTAGCGGTATTTGATCGGCCAGTAATCATTAATATTATTGCTCAAATAGCATTTGATGCGGTTATTGTTTATTTCTGGGGTTGGTCAGCGCTAGCTTATATGGGTTTAAGTTTCCTGTTTTCTGTAGGATTACATCCTTTAGGAGCTCGTTGGATTCAAGAGCATTTCTTAGTGTTAGATAAGAATCAAGAGACTTATTCGTATTATGGTAATTTGAATGGCATAAATATGAATGTGGGTTACCACAACGAACACCATGATATGCCCTCTGTACCATGGAATAATTTGCCAAAGTTAAAGGCAGCCGCTCCTGAGTTTTATGACAATTTAAAGTACCACACTTCCTTTGTGAAGTTATTCTTTACCTTCCTGTTTTCTCAAGAAATTGGCTTATACTCTCGAATTGCGCGTAAAGACCGCGATGGGGTTCCCTTGTCGGATCAATCGATGCCGGATATTGAGCTAACTAAATAGAGTATAGATTATAGAGTAGAGAGTATAGATATTGATCTAAAAAAGGGAGCAAATGCTCCCTTTTTTAGTTTTAGTCAGAAGTAAAATAGTAAAAGAATTCTCTCTTCTCTATTATCTCTACTCTCTACTCTCCAGAATTCTTGCTTCCCCATGCACAACAACCACCAATTCTGGACCAGATAGATTAGTGATTTCAACTCCCGATTTTTTAACTGCAATATTTAATTGATTTGCACGGAAGTTGATTTTGAAAGAGAATTCGTTCCAATGTTTTGGCAAGAAAGGATTGAAATGCAAGGTGTGATCCTTTAAACGCATTCCACCAAAACCTTTAATAATCGACATCCAGGTTCCTGCCATACTTGTGATGTGGCAACCATCCTCTGTGTCATTATTATAATCATCTAAGTCTAGACGTGCGGCACGTGTGTAGAATTCGTACGATTTATCTTCTTTACCTAGCTTAGCTGCTAAAATGCTGTGAACGCATGGGCTTAAGGAAGATTCGTGTACGGTGATAGGCTCATAGAAATTATAGTTTCGCTCTAAATCTTCTAGGCTGAAATTGTCTTCAAAGAAATACATTCCTTGTAATACGTCTGCCTGCTTAATGTAACAGGAACGAAGTATGCGATCCCAAGACCATTTTTGATTAATGGGTCTTTCAGCCGCAATGGCCTCAACCGGGGCAATTACTTTGTCTAGGAAACCATCTTGTTGAAGATAGATGCCTTGCTTTTCATCGCGAGGAAAATACATATTTTCGATGATGTGCTGAAATTGCGTTATCTCGTCTGTTTTAAAGGCTGTCAGAGTAATTTTTGATGCAGCTTCTGTAGGGTAATTCTTTTGAATTTCTGCATAGACTTCTAAGGTATACTTTAAACACCAAGTGGCGATATAATTTGTGTACCAGTTGTTGTTTACGTTGTTTTCGTATTCGTTAGGGCCTGTTACGCCCAGCATAACATACTTTTGTTTGTCTTCAGACCAGTTTACGCGTTGCGCCCAGAAACGGGCGATGCCGACTAGTACTTCCCAACCATATTCTACTAAATGTTTACGATCATCCGTATAATTTACGTAATCCATAATCGCGTAGGCGATGGCACCGTTCCGGTGAATTTCCTCGAAGGTAATTTCCCACTCGTTGTGGCACTCTTCTCCGTTCATGGTTACCATTGGATAAAGCGCTGCACCCTTGTTGAAACCTAGTTTTTCGGCGTTTTCAATGGCGCGGTCTAATTGCTTCCAACGGTAAATTAAAAGGTTTTTAGCGACCTTGGCTGGTGCGGTTCCTAAATAGAATGGAATGCAATAGGCTTCGGTATCCCAGTAGGTAGATCCGCCGTATTTCTCGCCTGTAAACCCTTTGGGACCAATATTCAAACGATCATCTTCCCCTGTGTAGGTTTGATTCATCTGGAATATATTGAAACGAATTCCTTGTTGTGCGGATGCGTCACCTGAAATGATGATATCGTTAATGGCCCATTTGGTTTCCCATGCAGCTGCTTGTTCTTGAAGCATTTGCTCGAATCCTTTAGCAGAAATCCGAGTTAAATAGTCTGTGGCTATCTTTTCAAACGAGGCTGTTGGGTGATTTTCAGAGCTAATGTTAACGGCATATTTGATGATGGTTAACTTTTCGCCTTGCTTTGCAGCTAGTGTGTAGGCTTGCTCACTGTATTTTTCTCTGGTAGTTATGGCAGCTTTTGTATCTACTTTGACACCATTCCCTTTAATTTCAATTTGTTGTGCAGTGATAACTTCGAATCCTGTTTTTTTTGTTTTGGACCAAACAAAATTCGAACCCACTTTTACTTCATCCCAGAATTTCTCATCGTAATTCGAATCCTTGTTCTTGATGTCTCCATCAATGAATGCTTTTACTAGGATCTCTTCCGTGAAGTTAATAGGCGTAATAGAATAAGAAATAACGCCTGATTCGTCATCTGCCATACTATTTAGGCGAATGGACTCAATTGCTAGGCGTTTACCATTTGAAAGCGTTATTTCACAGGTACGAAGGATATAGCCGTCCTTCATATTTAATTCACGGTAGAACGAATGGATTTCACTGGTGTATAAATCAACTTCAACTCCTCCGATTTGGATGGACAGACCATTCCAATTAGCGGCATTTAATACTTTGGCAAAATATTCTGGATAACCATTCTTCCACCAACCTACACGCGTTTTATCTGGATAATAGACGCCTGCAACATAATTACCTTGTAGAGTTTTACCAGTATAAGTCTCTTCGAATGAACCTCTTTGGCCCATACGGCCATTCCCAAGGGAAAAGATTGATTCTGTAATTTCATTGTACTCTGGGTGAAATTGGTCTTCTATGACCTTCCAATCATCTATTTTTAAATATTGCTTCATTCGGTTTATTAGGTAATCAATAACAAGTACGCAAAAATAGAAAATTGTAAATTTTGGACATTTCTGTGCTAGGCTGTTTCTTTAAAAAAGAAGTAAATCAGCCGAATTTATCCCTACAAAATTGGAAATTACTTTGTCCGCTTCCTTTAAAACGGATGCTTCACCTATACCGATTACTTTCATTCCACCAGATTTAGCGGCTTCTACCCCTGCTTGTGCATCTTCGAAAACGATGCATTCATGAGGTAATAAGCCTAGGCCCTCTGCTCCTTTTAAGAATACTTCTGGGTCTGGTTTACTTTTGCTTACCTTGTTTCCATCGATGATTAAATCGAACCAAGGCATCAATCCTGTCTTTTCTAAGATGATTTCAGCGTTTTTGCTAGCTGAACCTAGGCCTATTTTATATCCATCCGCTTTTATTTGGCTTAAAAAATCTACAACGCCAGGAAGTATTTCGGTTGGATTCATGCCTGAGATTAATGACAAGTAGTTGTCATTTTTTTCTTTTAACCAGATTTCTTTTTGTTCCTCTGTAGCTGAGAAGGACGCCCACGCTAGAATACGATTTAACGATTCTACTCTGGAAACACCTTTCAATTGCTCGTTTTGCTCTTCAGTTAATTGATAGCCGAAATTCTCTCCTAGCATTCTCCAAGCTTTAAAATGATAAATCGCAGTATCAACTAGTACTCCGTCGAGGTCAAAAAGGCAGGCTTTGTAAGACATATTTAGGTGGGGATTGTTTTAAAGATTAGCAAAATTATTACATTTACATCTGCCAAAAAACCTTTTTCTGCTGTGCTAGACAGTTTATTTTAAATTATATGCGTAAATTTTATCTTGTTCTATTATCTGCCTTCTTAATGTATCCTCTTATGGCTCAGAAAACCGTAAAAACTGATAAACACGTGGTGTATCAAATGATGTTTCACCTGTGGGGTAACCAAAATACCGATGTTAAAAAAAACGGTTCAGCTGCTGAGAACGGGGTAACCAAGTTCAAAGATGTATCCACTAAGGGTCTGCAGGCCTTGAAAAAGAAAGGCTTTTCGCATTTATACACGACCGGAATTTTAGAACATGCCACTATGGAAGATATGAGGGACAATGGTTCTCCTCTTGATCATCCTCACGTCGTTAAAGGTCGTGCAGGATCCCCTTTTGCCATTAAAGATTACTATGACGTCAATCCTTTTTTAGCTGATAAACCCGCAGATCGAATGACAGAGTTTGCGGCTATGTTAGATCGTGTGCACAAGGCTGATTTAAAATTGGTTTTGGATTTTGTGCCTAACCACTTAGCAAGAGCGTATTATTCTGATCAGAAACCTGCAGGAGTTGTAGATTTTGGCCAAAATGACAACAAGGATCTCTCCTTCTCACCCACAAATAATTTTTATTATTTACCAGGTACTCAATTTACTGTTCCAACAGGCGTGAATCCTCCCGTTCAGGTAACGGTTCCCTACATTGAAATACCTGCTAAAGTGAGTGGAAATAATGTTTTCTCCGCCCAACCATCGATTAATGATTGGTATGAAACAGTGAAGTTGAACTACGGTGTTGATCTTCAACACGGAAATAAGACTTATTTTGATCCAATTCCGGATACTTGGTTAAAGATGACCGATGTGTTGCTCTATTGGACAAAGAAAGGCGTGGATGGATTCCGTTGTGATATGGCGGAGATGGTGCCTGTGGAGTTTTGGGCATATGCTATCCCTAAAGTGAAAGCACTAAATCCCGATGCTGTATTTATTGCGGAGATTTATAATCCGGCTGAATACCGCAATTATATTTTCAAGGGAGGATTCGACTATTTATATGACAAAGTGGGTCTTTATGACGGTATTCGTCATATTATGGAGAAAAAGCAAGGTGCGACGACGGCTGATATAACCCGTGTTTGGCAACAAGAATCAGGGGATTTTTCTAACCATATGTTACGTTTCTTAGAAAATCACGATGAGACACGTTTGAATTCACCAGGTTTTGCTGCGTCTAATTTTTGGTCAACAATTCCCGGTATGGTTTTAACTGCTAGTATGCACGATGGACCATTAATGATTTATTTTGGTCAAGAATTTGGCGAAAAAGCACAGGAAATTGAAGGGTTTAATCAGGCAGATGATAGAACAACGATGTTTGATTTTTACCGCGTGGATACACACCAGCGCTGGTTAAATGGCGGTAAATTTGATGGTGGAAAATTGACGGCAGATGAAAAGGTAATTGATTCCTTTTATACGGATTTATTAGCCTGGATTAATTCAAGTGAAGTAATTCAACATGGTAAGTTCTTTGATCTTCAATATGCCCAAAATTCGAGCTATCCAAAAGATAAAGTTTATTCCTATTTACGATATACCGAGAAAGGGCGCAATTTGATTATTTGCAATTTCGACTCAATTAATCATGATTTTACTATCGAGATACCCTCTTTAGCGCTGGATTTGATGGGTGTTAAATCCGTCAAGTTAAAAACGTTTAAAAACTTCGTACCTCCTTCGGCACCGGCCGCTGTAGTGGATGGAAATCGTATTCAAATACCCGCTAATTCAGCTATCATAATTACCTTATAATACCTATGAAGAAATTTACTAAACCTCGTTTAAGCATTGGCCAAATATTCAATATGAGTGTCGGCTTTTTAGGCATTCAATTTGGTTTTGCCTTACAAAACGGGAACGCATCTCGTGTGCTACAAAACTTCGGAGCAGACGTGGAGCAATTATCCTGGTTTTGGTTAGCCGCTCCATTAACTGGAATGATTATTCAACCAATTATTGGCTTCTATTCTGATCGTACTTGGAATGGCTTGGGACGTAGAAAACCTTTCTTTTTAACCGGAGCTGTTTTAGCAGCAACGGCCTTGTTCTTCTTCCCTCACGCAGGAGCTTTAGCTAATTTTATCCCTCCAATGATTGTAGGCGCGGGTATTTTGATGATGATGGATGCGTCATTTAATGTGGCGATGGAGCCGTTTAGGGCCTTAGTAGCTGATAATTTACCTGAAGAACAAAATACATTAGGCTTTTCCATTCAGACATTTCTGATTGGAATTGGGGCGGTGGTAGGTTCTTGGTTACCGTATATGTTTGGTAATTGGTTTGGAATTTCGAAAGAAGCAGTAGCTGGTCAGATTCCTGATAATGTGTTATATAGCTTTTACGTAGGTGCGGCTGTGTTTATCACAGCTATTGTATGGACAATCGTAACTACGAAAGAATATTCACCGGCGGAGCGTGAAGCCATGGGTTTTACGGAAGACGGAGAAAAAGATTCGATTTGGTCGGTATTTCGATATGTTAAAGAAATGCCATTTACTATGCGTCAATTAGGTATGGTTCAATTTTTCTCTTGGTTTGCCTTATTCTCAATGTGGGTATTCTCCACTCCTGCCATCGCGCATCATGTGTACGGATTACCTATGGACGATCATAGTTCACCTGAGTTCCAAAATGCGGCCAATTGGGTGGGAATTATTTTTGGAGTTTATAGCGCTGTTTCTGCTGTATATGCCATTTTTTTACCTCGAATTGCGCGTTCCATTGGAAACAAAGCCACACATGCGGTTTCACTGATTGCAGGTGGAATAGGTTTGATATCCATTTACTTTATAAGCGATCCTCAAATGCTTATTTTTAGTATGGTGGGTGTAGGTATGGCTTGGGCCTCTATTTTAGCCATGCCCTATGCTATTTTAGCTGGGTCTATTCCCATGTCAAAAATGGGTGTCTATATGGGAATCTTTAATTTCTTTATTACACTCCCTCAAATTGTTAGTGGCATAATCGGAGGGTCACTTGTTAAATACCTCTATGGTGGAAATGCTATTTTTGCGATTGTTGTGGCTGGGTTCTTTTTTATTGCCGGTTCAATTAGTGTTTTGTGGATAAAGGAGAAAGCATAAGATGAAGGTTTGGCTACTTTTATTTCTTCCAGTTATTGCTTTTTCGCAAGTTATTCCGAGTAGATTATTGCCCAAAGTTCAAGAGGCTCGGGATAAAAAAGATCCTTTGGTTCTGGCCGAACGGTTTTATGGATTACCCTATGCCTCACATGCGTTATCTAAACAAAATCCCGAAAAGTTTGTGGTCGACTTCACGGGGTTTGATTGTGTTACTTTTGTAGAGAATGTGTGGAGTTTATATCGTTCCAAAGGTATAGACAGTCTTTTCTTGCAGGAATTAGCCCACATTCGGTATCGAAAAACGCCTATCTCCTTTGAAAATAGGAATCACTATTTAAGTGCTACGCTTAATCAAATGGAAGACAAAGGACTTTTCAAACAAGTGATTCCAGCGAAGTATTTAAAGTTAGCCGTAAAGAAGGTAGAGTTTTTATCCCATTATTTGGCTCCTAAAAATTACCTTATAACTATCGATTCAATAAAGGCTGCTGAAGCGAGTTTAGGCCCTCTGACTTACGTGCCTAGTGCACAATTCAATGCTATCAGTTCTTTTATTCAATCAGGGGATCTAATTGCATTTGTTTCAAAGCGTAAAGACCTTGATTACCAGCATGTAGGCCTTGTGCGCGAGCAGGGTGGTCAATTTTTTCTGGTACATGCCTCACAAGATCGTAAGCAGGTTTGTCAATCTGTTGAATCAATTTCCGTATATTTAAAGAATCATCCTTCCATGATTGGATTTAATGTCTTTAGACCGGATTATGCCCACTAAATCTTACGATTTCGACCAAATTATTGATCGCCATCAAACCCATTCATTCAAATGGGATAATGTAACTTATCCTGCACATATCGACATGCTTCCCATGCCGGTTGCTGATATGGATTTTCCAGTTGCAGATGAAATTTTGGCAGCTTTAGATCGCATTACTGCTCATGGTATTTTAGGCTATTCGATTGTTCCTGAATCACTTAAAACAGCCGCGCAACAAAAGATTGCGCGTGATTATTCCTTTTCTACGACTTTGGATTCACAGGTTTGGATTCCCGGTATTGTACCAGGTATCACAGCGGCTTGTGCAGCATTAACGAATGAAAACGAAGGAATTATTACGGCTGTGCCTGTGTACCATCCCTTTCATTTAGTAGCTGGTTGGGTAAATTGTCCATTGATCACCTTTGAAATGATTAAAGAAGGCGATCGTTGGACTTATGATTTTGAAGATTTTGAAAGAGGCCTTCAGAAAGGCCCCAAAGTATTTTTATTATGTAATCCTCATAATCCGGGTGGAACTGTATTTAATGAATCGGAGATTCTTCGAATTATTGACCTTTGTTCAAAATATAACGTCACCATTGTTTCAGATGAGATTCATGCTGATTTACGTTTATATCCTCAGTCAGAACATATATCGATTGGTAGATTTGAAAAGCAGCCAATGATTAGTTTTTTTGCCACTTCTAAGGCATTTAACACGGCTGGATTGGGTGGAGCTGTAGCTGTTATTTCGGATACTGCACTTCGAGGTAAATTTAGTAAAGCCTCATCAGGCTTTTTCTCGATGCTATCAAGACATAGTATAGAAGTAATGTTAGCTACCTATGCGCATGGAGATGATTGGTTAGCTCAATTAATACCATATTTGCGTGCGAATCATGATTTACTCTTGGATTTTGTTCGCTCCGCTCCTGGATTAGCTATGCAACCTTTAGAAGCATCCTATCTAGCCTGGATTGAATATGATGAAGCTTTATTAGGCGATTTTCAACAGAAATGTTGGGAGGCTGGTTTACATGTGTTACGTGGGGAGCAATTCAAAGGGCGGAATTTTATTCGGCTGAATTTTGCTTGTCCGCGATCTGTTCTAGAAATAGCGATAAATCGAATGAAATCTATCACAAATGGCTAAGCTTCTCAAGTTTTTCTTGTTTCTTTTGCTGGTAGGTTTTTTGGCCTATATTTTCGTTTATATCTCTGAGTTAGATAATAAACCTGAAAATACGGAGGTGACTGATATCGATGTGGTTAAGGCCTATGGGGATTCTTTATCGCAAATAGCCGCTGATGATACGATTTCTAAGCCTACTGTTACTGCACTGACATCTGCCTTTGAAGATTTCACGATTTCGGTCGCTGATGGAACAATTCACATTGAAAAAAGTCATTCTGTTTTGCTGGATGATAAGCTTGTCGACTTTAAAGCTTCCTCTGTATTGGCTACTGATTTGAATGGGAATGAGAATCCGGAATTTTGGGTTGGTGGTTGGCAGGGTAAAAATTACCGAATAGTTGCTTTTGAATATGGAAATGGTAAAGTCCGTTCTGTTCGCTTTCCCGCCATTATGGGTCGGCAACGATTAGGCTATGCTGGGCTTGATAGTTTATACTTGGAAAAGGCGGCTATTGTTCATTCTTTTGACTTTGAAAATGATCCTTATTCTGAAATTGGTTTTGGAATTAGATTGTGTTATTATAAATATGGAGCGGATGGAAGTTTTGTCCTCTCTAAAACCGTAGACCTACAAAAAGAAGATGAGTAAAGTAGAATTGAGATCACAACAGTGGTTTGGGAAGACCGGAAAAGATGGATTTATCTACCGGGCATGGATGAAAAATCAGGGTATTCCGGATGATTATTTTCAAGGGAAACCTGTTATTGGTATTTGTAATACTTGGTCTGAATTGACTCCTTGCAATGCCCATTTCAGAGAATTAGCTGAGTTTGTAAAAAAAGGTGTCATCGAGGCAGGTGGATTTCCCGTAGAATTCCCAGTTATGTCTTTGGGAGAAACCTTGATTAAACCTACAGCGATGTTGTACCGCAATTTAGCGAGTATGGACGTGGAGGAATCGATTCGGGCAAATCCAATTGATGGGGTAGTTTTAATGTGTGGATGCGATAAAACGACTCCTTCCCTCGTTATGGGTGCGTGCAGTGTGGATTTACCTACTTTGGTAATCTCCGGTGGACCTATGATGAAAGGGAAATTTAAGGGTAAAGAAATAGGTACTTCTGACGTTTGGCGTTTTGCCGAAGCCTATAAACTAGGTGAATTAACACAAAAGGAATTCATTGAGGCAGAAGCGTGCATGGCGAGAACGCCAGGTCACTGTGCAGTGATGGGAACAGCGTCTACGATGGCCACCATGGTGGAAGCTTTAGGTTTAAGCTTACCTCAAAATGCAGCAATTCCAGCGGCGGATGTGCGCAGAAAAGTGCTTGCACAGCATTCTGGGCGTCGCATCGTCGAAATGGTTAATGAGGATTTGAAGATGTCCAAAGTATTAACGCGTCCAGCCTTCGAAAATGCGATTCGTGTAAACGCTGCAACGGGTGGTTCCACAAACTTTGTGATTCACCTAACAGCTATTGCTGGTCGTTTAGGAGTAGATTTGAAATTAGATGATTTTGATGAATTCTCCCGTAATATTCCGCTTTTAGCCAATATCCAGCCTTCAGGAGAGCATTTCATGGAGGATTTGTATTATGCAGGAGGATTACCGGCGTTGATGAATCAAATGAAAGAACATTTGCATACGTCGATTGTGACAGTGAATGGCAAAACGGTAGGCGAAAATATTGATAATACGCCAATATATGATCCCAATATCATATCTTCATTTGAAGAGCCATTTAAGCCTGATTCCGGCATTGCAGTCGTACGAGGTAATTTAGCACCTAATGGAGCTGTTTTAAAACCGTCCGCAGCTTCTAAAGCTTTATTTAAGCACCGAGGGAAAGCGGTTGTCTTTGAAAATATCGAAGATTACCATGCGCGAATTGATTCTCCTGACTTAGAGATAGATGAAAATTCTGTCATGGTATTAAAGAATGTGGGACCTAAAGGTTACCCAGGTATGGCCGAGGTAGGTAATATGGGAATTCCCAAAAAGCTCTTAGAAAAGGGTGTCAAAGATATGGTCAGAATTTCGGATGGACGTATGAGCGGAACTGGTTTTGGTACCGTTGTGTTGCACGTTTCTCCAGAATCTGCAGCTGGCGGGCCTTTAAATTGGGTTCAAAATGGTGACTACATTGCCTTAGATGTAGAGAATCGGACCATTAATTGGGAAGTTTCTGAAGAGGAATTAGCGGCTCGTAAAGTGGCGCAACCTTTGGATAAACCAAAAACGATTCGGGGCTATGTGGGTCTGTTTATCGATCATGTTGAACAGGCTGATCAAGGTGCTGATTTTGATTTCTTGAAAGGTGGCTCAGGTTCAGTTGTAACGCGGGATTCGCACTAACATGAAAAAGTATATCGTCACCGGCGCTGGTCAAGGTATTGGATATCAAATTGCTCAACAATTGGTGCAAGAGGGACATTTGGTCGTGATTAATGACATCGATTCGTCTCTTTTATCCGGACCCCATGCTAAAGCTGGTGACGTTAGTTCCCTCGCCTTTATCAAAGAATTGGTATCCTTTGCACAATCTTTACCCGGGGAATTAGCTGGTTGCGTTTGTAACGCGGGGATGACGACTTTTGGAAGTTTTTGGGATTATAGTCCAGAATCAATGAAGTCTTTGCTGGATTTAAATATTCAGGGTACTTTTTTTCTTATTCAAGAAGTAGCAAAGGCTATTCGATCAGCCGGTAAACCTGGTTCTATTGTGGTGACCTCATCTGTAACGGGACATCAGGCACATCCTGATTTAGCCGCTTACGGAATGACGAAAGCAGCATTGAATCAGTTAGTCCAAAACTTAGTCACCGACCTCTCCCCTGTTCAAATTCGTATTAATGCGGTTTCACCGGGTGCTACTATGACGGAAAGAACAGAAAAAGATATGAATTATCTACAGGAATGGAGTCTTTTAACTCCGCTAGGTAAACCGGCAGATGTTCAAGATATTTCAGAGGCAGTTTGTTTCTTTTTGAGCGATAAAGCGAAACATATCACTGGTCAAACATTAATTGTCGATGGAGGTTGGACAAGCATAAGTCCACCACCAGCATCCTAAGACCACGCTTTATCCAAGAAGTCAAGCCAATTTTGGTGACAAAATTTAACGATATCAACATCCGAAAACCCGCGTTTCAAAAGCAATTCAGGCAGTTTTTGTAAATCTGCGATGGTTTCAATGTCATAAGGGCATTGTTCTCTACCAAATCCCCCATCTAAATCGGTGCCTAAACCCACGTGATTCGTATTGCCCGCTAGGCTACATACATGAACTAAATGATCTACAAGCGTATCTAAGGATACCTGCTTGGTTATCGGTGTAGATTCACCTCTCACCCAACCTGGTACCATCATCCACGCGTCCATGGGCATTCCGATGACCGCACCGCGCGAAATAATCTCTTTGAATTGTTCATCGCTAAATTGACGATTGTGATCCACTAGAGATCGGCAGTTTTGGTGACTCGCCCAAACAGGCCCTTGGTGGTATTCCATAGCTTCCCAAAAACTATCGTCGCATAGATGAGTCGCATCCAAGATGATGTTTAAATCCATCATTTTTCTTAATAAATCACGTCCCTTTACGCCTATTCCACCCGTAGCGTTCGTGCCTTGGGCATATCGGCCAGATCCATAATGGGCGGGCCCTAAGGCTCGTAATCCATAAGCGTGTGCAATTTCTAAATACTCTAGTGAAACAATGGAATCAGCCCCTTCGAGGCTTAAAATATACCCAATGGTATGTCCATCCGATTCCCATTGAATCAAATGGTCGTGTAATTCAGATAAAGTACGGATAGGTCGCAGATCGCCGGTACGTTCTAATGCTTTGTAATAGGCTAGCTGGCCTTGTGTTTGTGCCCAAGCTTGTTCTGGACTATTCCAACCTGGTAAAACAGAATCAGGGGCGACATAACGAGCTATTTGTGTCGCAATTACAATGCCTACATTACCTTTTCGTAGTTCTTGCAGACTTACGGTAGCATTTCCTCGGTCAGGTTTATCAGTTAAAAGCTTCTCACGATCATTAATTTCAGTAATACTAGCGCGTAAATCCCGATTCCATTCGAGCGCGTTCATACTTAAATCTAGGTGGGCGTCTATTAATAGCATAGTCTGCGATTTCTGGCTTTTACTTCCCATAGTCCTCCATCAATTACCTGTAGATGAGTGTGGAGATTTACCGTAGGGCAAATATGATACGGAATCATGCGAATAATTTCTCCTATGGAATAAGCAGAATTATCACCTACCTCTACGATTCCATGTTCTTCACTTTGGGATTTAAGTACCCAGGATGGATGGTCTATAAAACGAACTCGGTTATGTATAGGGTTTTCTGCCGCCACAGATTTATGGCCCAAATCTAAGCAAATAGTGGTCTCTGTTGGTTTTGAAATGATTCTAGCAATAATTTCTACTCCAAACTCAAAGGTTTCTTTTGGGAACAAAGCTGCATAACCTGCGTCAAAGAATATAAAAGTACCTGGACTACACGTAAATTGTGCAGTTTTATGGTGCACGAGAAAGCTAGGAGTTCCAGAAACGACTAATTCCCAACTTGAATAATTGACTTGTTCTAATAACTGATAGAATGATGTAAATTCTATTTTTACATGTTCAACTCGGTCTTCATACTCTTTATCTCGTATATGCCCATCGTAGGCGTGCAAACCGCGTAAAGTGATGTTAGGTAACGTTTGAATATATTGAATTAATGCCAAAGCTTTCTCTGGCTTTATCCCTGTCCGATTCATTCCCATATTCAAATCGACAAATACCCCTGTTTCACTTCCCTTAAAAATGCGGTTTAGTTCATCAGCTGCAAAGGGATCATCTACAATGGATGAAAACGATGTTTTAGGGTAATTTAAAACGAGTTGTTTAAATCGTTCTAAATTAGGTCCGATCAATTGCATCGATATAAGGACATCCGGTGCTTCAGAAAGGGCTAATAATTCCGCCTCTGCAATAGTCGCACACTTGAATTTAGTAATGCCCGCAGCTAATAAAAGGTCGTTTCCCTCTTTTGTTTTATGTGTCTTAATGTGCGGACGAAGACGTGATGGATTGCCATTTACCATCTCAATGACTTTGGCAATATTACGTTTTACACGTTCAGGGTAAACAATTAATCCAGGACTTTCAAATGCGGTAAAATTTTTCATGAAATAGCTCTATCCAAATGAACATATCCTCCGTCTACGTGGATAATTTGTCCTGTTGTATGACTTGATTTAGGCGACATTAAAAATGTTACCATATCCCCTATTTCCTCTTTTGTAGTCATGCGTTGACCTAGGGGTATTTTACTAGTGATGCTTTCTAGCTTAGCGGTTGGATTTTCTAAGGTTTGAATCCATTTCTCATACATCGGGGTGTAGCATTCTGCAACGATAACTGAATTCACTCGAATGTTATACTCGCGTAATTCTAAGGCCCATTCGCGTGTTAATGCATTGCGTCCTCCATTAGAGGCGGCATATCCTGACGTATTTCCTTGACCGGTTTCGGCCGTTTTAGATCCAATATTCACAATGGCACCTTTACTCTTCTTTAAATAGGGTAATACGGCTTGCGCCATTAAATAATAATGCGTCAAATTCGCATTGATGGACTGAATGAATTTTTCATAATTCCCCGTCTCTAGACCTACTCCGTCATTTAATCCTGCATTATTCACTAAACCATCTATTTTACCGAACATCGAAGCAACTCTTTCAACAACATGATGACACTCTTCGGGATTACTTAAATCTGCAACAAAGGAAAAAGCCTGTCCTCCCGTTGCTTGTATCTTTTCAATACACCGTAGATTATCAGCCTCATTTCGACCCACAATCGCTACCATAGCGGATTCTAGGGCAAGGGATTCTGATATGCCTTCTCCAATCCCTTTGGCTCCCCCTGTTACAATAATGACTTTTTCTTTTAATCCTAAATTCATAAGGTTTCTAATTGGTAAAACTCTGTAACGTTTTTACGGTAGATAAGGTCTCTTTCATTTGCATTCAACCCTTTCAAGGCTTCTTTAAATGTTTGCACCCAGCGTTCTAGTGATGAATTTAGTAAAACAACCGGATAATCACTCCCGATCATTAGTCTTTTCGGACCAAATACCTCTAATGCTACTTCTACTAGTTCATTTACTTGATCCTGTGTCCAATTTTGATTTTCTGCTTCTGTTACAATCCCAGAAATTTTAGCTGAAACATGGGACAATCTAGCAAATGGACGAATTTCCTTCTTCCATTCCTGAATATTCCCTGATTTTAGAGGTGCCTTTGCTAAATGATCCAATACGATTTTTTGATTATCACAGGTTTCACAAAAAGTAATAGCAGACTTTATCTGATGTGGATAAATTAATAAATCATAGCCTAGATCGAAACTTCCTAAGGTCTTTACGCCTCTAATAAATTCTTTTCGAGCTAGAAAATTAGGATCTTTTTCCCCTTGAACGATATGTCTGAAGCCTTTGATCGCTTCAAATTGGGAGAAATAGCCTAGTCGGTCTTCGATATTTGTACTTTGTAAATCTACCCAACCTACAACGCCTTGAATAAATTCATTTTGTTCCGCTAGTGCAAGTAGAAACAGGGTCTCTTCTTCTGATGAATCAGCTTGAACAGCTACGCATCCAGTGAATCCTTGGTCTCTAAATAGCGGTTCACTGTAATTTGGATAATAATCAGAGCGAAGAACGGACATCTCTGGCGTTATCCAGGTGTGTCTTTCTTCGTTATAATTCCAAAAATGTTGATGTGCATCAATCATCCCTGATAGGCTATTGCTTTTTGTTTTTGTTCACCCAAACCATCCATACCTAAAGTAACTACATCACCAGGTTTTAAATAAATGGGTGGATTAAAACCTAGTCCTACGCCATGAGGAGTTCCTGTACTAATGACGTCTCCAGGCAGAAGTGTCATAAATTGAGAGATATAGGAAACGACTTGAGGAACGTTGAAGATTAGTTGATTTGTGTTACTCGTTTGAAAACGTTTACCATTCACATCTAACCACATGCCCAATTGATGAACGTCTGTTATCTCCTCTTTTGTGGCTAAATAGGGTCCCAAAGGTGCAAAAGAATCACATCCCTTCCCTTTTGACCAATTTCCTCCCCGTTCTAATTGGTATTCTCGTTCGGAAAGATCGTTGTGTAAACAATATCCAGCCACATAATCATAAGCGACATCCTCAGAAACATAAGATGCTTTTTTACCTATGACAATAGCTAATTCTACCTCCCAGTCAGTCTTAGTAGAGTTTTTCGGAATAATAATATCATCATTGGGTCCTGAAAGTGCCGTGGTGCTTTTAAAAAACAGAATGGGCTCTTTAGGTATTTCGGCACCTGTTTCTTTCGCATGGTCAGCATAATTTAAGCCCACACATACAATTTTACTCGGTCTAGCCACGCAAGAACCCAAACGGCCAGTAATAACTGGAAAATCACTCGGGTTTAATTTAGCTATTTCAGTTAATCCATTCTGCTGAAAAAAGGACTCGTTAAAATCTGAAAAACGAGATGATACGTCATAATATACCCCATTATGGTAAATACACGGTCTTTCTGCTCCGGCTGATCCAATTCTAGCTAATCTCATCTTACAATTTTTTAATAACCTCCCACATTGTATCAGCTAAGAACTGATTTCCAGCATCATTTAAATGAACTCTATCAGAGGTTAAGATACCTGAAGCTTTATTTTCGATATTGTGTTTAGACTCGTAATCCATAAATGCCTTACGTAAATCAATTAATTGCAAGCTATTCTCTTTCGCTATTTTCTTGATGATAGCAGAATAGGCATTCAGGTCACCATCGTTTTCATTGGAGTTGTCAAACTTCTCTCCGATTACTGTAGGTGTGCAGATAACTACTTGAGCATTAGCTTTTTGAATCTTCTTAATTAAAGCAGTATAGAATCTTTCAAACTTATCAGCATCTGTACCTGTACGAGAACTAGTTTTATGCCAAACATCATTAATACCAATATAAATAATCACGATATTCGGATTTTTAGCGACAACATCCTCTTCATGACGTAAGTATAAATCATACACTTTATTGCCACCAATACCAGCACCAATCAATTCATATTGATTCGAAAGTCCTTGAGCGGCAATCATCTCAGTCATTTTGGTGATGTACCCTGTTTTATTAACTCCAGCTTGTGTAATGGAATCTCCAAAGAAAATAATACGCTTAGGACCATCTTTCTTAAATGAACTCAAGGAGGTTCCCAAAATCAATAACAGGCAAATCAGTTGTTTTTTCATAGGTTTAGTTGTTTAAATACAAGAATCCGCCGTCAATCGGATAATCACAACCAGTGATAAAAGCGGCTTCATCGGAACATAAATATAAAGCTAAATGTGCAATTTCTTGCGGTTTTGCCATCCGACCAATCGGTTGGGTAGCAGAAAGTTTCTGAAACATCTCTTTTTGTTGGTCAGGATAATTTTTAGCAATAAATCCATCAACAAAGGGTGTATGCACTCGTCCTGGAGATATACAATTGCAGCGTATCCCGAGACTAATATAATCTTTCGCTACCGATTGTGTCATCGATTTAATAGCTCCTTTTGTCATAGAATAACCAAAACGATCCGGAATCCCCACTGAGGCTGCTACCGAGGCCATATTCAAAATAACCCCAGATTTTTGCTCAATCATGGCAGGAATAAAAGCATACATACAGTGATAAGCCCCTTTCACATTCACATCGAAGATGTTTTGAAAATCAGCTGGGCTCGTTTTTTCCAAATTTCCAATTTGTGGAATACCCGCATTGTTCACTAATATATCGATGGACTTCAACTTCTTTGCAATCGCCAATACGGCTTCTAAGGAAGTTATATCCGCCTCATGAAAGGTTATTTCTGCTGGCATCGGTTCTAGGGATGGTTTTAAATCTATCACATGAACCTCAGCTCCTTGCGCGAGGAATGTCAGCGCTATGGATTGCCCAATGCCGGAGCATCCACCGGTAATGAGGACTTTTTTGTGGGTTAGTTTGAACATAGTTTTCAGTTGTCAGTTATCAGTGGACAGTGGTCAGTGGACAGTGGGCAGTGGGCAGTAGTCCGGAGGTAATGAGTCCGAAGTTATTAATTATTCTCTTTACTCTTTACTCTTTACTCTTTACTCTCTACTCTCTACTCTCTACTCTCTACTCTCTACTCTCTACTCTCTAATCTCTAATCTCCTTTATTCTTTATTCTTTATTCTTTATGCTTTATTCATTATAACGAAACCCCTCTTCTCCAAAACATAAAGTCATCTTGTCCCAGATCCATTGCTTTTGTATTTATTTCTCCTGAGGCTAATTTAATAATGTATTCTAATACCTCCTCACCTGATTGTTCCACCGTTTTTTCGCCGGAAATAATTGGCCCACAATCGATATCAATAATTTCGGGTAGTTTCTGAGCGAGTTTTGTATTCGTGGACAGTTTCACCATAGGACAAATTGGATTACCAGTAGGAGTTCCCAAGCCTGTTGTAAATAACTGAATGGTTGCACCCGCACCGGCCATTCCGGTAGTTGCTAAAACATCATTTCCTGGTGTACAAACAAGATTAAGGCCTTTTTTGGTCACGTATTGACCATATCCTAGGACATCTTCAATAGGTGATGAACCGGCTTTTTTAGCGGCACCTGCTGATTTAATTGCATCGGTGATTAACCCATCTTTGATGTTTCCTGGGGAAGGATTCATATCAAATCCAGCACCTACTAAAGCTGCACGTCTGGCGTATTCGCGCATTAAAAAGCCAAAATTATCAGCAACTTCTTTAGTAACAGATCTATTTTGTAATTCTTGTTCTACCCCACATAATTCCGGAAATTCAGCAATCATAACGGTTCCACCTAATCCTACCACTAAGTCTGCTGTGTGTCCAATGGCTGGATTCGCTGATATTCCAGAGAATCCATCTGATCCGCCGCATTTTACGCCTATACGTAGAGCAGATAGCGGGGCTGGTTTGCGGGTTTGTTGATTGATTTCAACTAAACCTTTGAATGTCTGTAAGATTACCTCATTCAGCATATTTTCTACGCCACTCCCATTATCTTGTTGTTGTTCAAAAATGTACAATGGTTTAGAGAAGTTTGGATCTTTCTCTTTTAGCTTCTCTTTAAAGACTTCAATTTGTGAATGCTGGCAGCCTAAACTTAAAACGGTGATTCCACCTACGTTTGGATTTAGGCAATATCCAGCTAATAGAGAACATAGATTTAAGGAATCATCTTTGTTTTCACCACATCCACTTTCATGGGTTAAGAACTTTATGCCATCCACATTCGGGAATTGGGCTGATTTATGAACTAAAACGGAGGCAGATGAACTTGTGTCTATTTCTAAGGCTTTGCCTTGCGCTAGTTGTTGACCTAGTTGTTGCACTTTTTGGGTAAATGGATCCATTTTTTGGAATCCCAAACCATTTAAGAAGGCATTCTTTAACAGTTCAATATTGCGATTCTCACAGAAAACCAAGGGAATCACTAACCAGTAGTTTTGTGTTCCTACCTGTCCATCAGCTCGATGATAGCCATTGAATGTTCTGTTTTGGAATTTGCTAACATCAGGTGCATCCCAATGGTAATCTGCTTGTTTCCCTTTAAAATCAGTGGCTGCGTGATGTAAATTAAAGGTATGAATGAGTCCTCCTTTAGGAATATCTTGACTAGCAATTCCCACTAATACCCCATACATTGTTGCTTTACCTTCTTTAGGGATCGCCTCAGTTGTAAACTTATGTTTCGCAGCGATATCATCCTGTAATGTAATTTCATTTCCATTATGCTGGATGATAGTTCCTTTGGGTAGATCTTGTAAGGCAACTAATAAATTGTCAGTCGGGTTAATTTGTAAATAAATTTGGCTCATTTTGTTAGGCTAAAAATTGTATGGGCTAGTACCCATTTTACTCCTTCTGGAGTTCCTGGGATTATTTTATGGTAAATGGACATTAAGTTTTCCCATTCCTGTACAACCGGGTTATTTGCATCCATCTCCCCTTTTTTGGCAAGACTAAATTCATCATTCGCTAGAATTTCCATACATAGTCTATTTTCAAAACGAAAAATTTGCATGGATTCAATTCCAGAGGAAAGAATACTCTCTTTAATAGCTTCAGGAATAGACTCATGGTATTTTTCATACGTTTGAATCAATTCTGGATCGTCTTTCAGGTCAAGAAATAAGATAAATCGTTGCATTAGTCTTTAATTTCAAATCCTTTGTAGGCGTAATAAATAATATAGACAAAGCATAATAATGGGATGCTCAAGGCTGCCATCGTACTTATTTTGAATAAGGAGGCAGTTAATGGAGGTACGATGGCACCTCCTACAATGGACATAATGATTAAGGATGAGGCTAATTTAGAACCATCGCCTAGGCCTTTGCAGGATAAAGCAAAAATGGTTGGAAACATGATTGACTGAAAGAAATAAACAGCGATTAATGCAACCAATGCCGCTAATCCTCCGCCAAACATCGCAATAGCCACAGATACTACGGCTCCGATGGCATAAATGCCTAGTACTTTATTAGAAGCAATTTTCCCCATTAAATAAGTGCCCAGGAAACGACCCAGTAAAAATAAAATAAAGGCAAACGAGGCATGGAAACTAGCGATTTGCGTGGGACTCATGGTGTCTGAAATTTGGTAGATCTTGTCGACAATCCAAAGATTATCGTCTTTCGCTAAATCTAATTTTAAATCTACAAAATTTCCCCAAAGCGAAACCTGTGCTCCTACATTCAAAAATTGGGCTAATATACCTAAGACTAAATGTTTACGCTGTAGTAAACTAGCAATAGTGGCCTTTTCAGTTGACTCTTCGGCTGATTGTAATTCAGGCATTTTGGTAAAAACAAATAAGACAGCAACTAAAGCCACAACGATGCCGATAATTACATAGGGCATTTGAACGGAGGCTGCTTGGCTTACTCGAATGGCTTCTGCTTGCGCAGCTGGAAGCGCTTGAATCATTTCACGTGTGTATTCCTTTTCTGAAAAGATAAATAATCCTCCGATGATAGGTCCTAGAATAATGCTCATTCCATTAAATGACTGGGCTAAATTCAATCGAAAATCCCCTTTTTCTGGATCCCCTAATACGGTTACATATAAATTTGCTGCCGTTTCTAAGAATGCAATACCTGCTGCGATTAGGAATAACGCAGCGAGGAAAAAACTATACATGCGAATTTCAGCTGCTGGATAAAACAGGAATGAGCCAGCCGCATAAAGTAAAAGTCCCACTAAAATCCCAGCCTTGTACCCCATTTTTTTCATGACATATCCAGCCGGAAGTGCCATGGCAAAATAGCCAAAATAAAAGGCTGTCTCCACGATGTTTGCTTGCCAACGTTGTAAATCTAGGGCAGTTTGGAATTGTTTAACTAAAGAACCATTCAAACTATTAGCGAGACCCCATAAAAAGAACAAGCTAGTTACTAAAATAAATGGGATGGTATAGGAGGTGTTTGATGAATTCTTTATTGTAGGTTGATTGTCGTTTAGAGGTAAAGCCATGTTGAATTATTTTATATAAAAGTAAAAACACTGCTTAATTTACCTCCTTTTATTTAATTTTATTGCAAACCAAATTAACATAATGAGAAATTACATTACTGTATTCCTATTCCTATTGAGCACTAGTCTAATTGCTCAAATTAAATCCCCTGAAGAATTTTTAGGATATCCTGTGGGAACAAAATTTACTTACCACCACCAAATCGTGGCCTACAGCCGTTATTTAGCTTCCCAGAGTTCGGGATTAGCGCAATGGCAGGTTTACGGGCAGACAAGTGAAGGTCGTGAACAAGGCCAAATGGTCATTGCTAATCTTCCAGTAGGTATTAGTCTTGAGCAGGTACAACAAAACCACCAAAAAAGAATTCAAGGTGAAAAAGTAGACCCTACCCTGCCTGTTATCATTAATTTATCTTTTAATGTGCACGGAAATGAGGCTGCGGGTAGTGAAGCGGCCTTAAATACATTATACGCTTTAATTTCAAAGCCAAATAAAACAATTCCTTATGTCATTTTAATTGACCCTTGTATCAATCCTGACGGTCGTGATGCCTATGTGACTCAATATAATCGCCGTAATTTTATTCCAGGCGGAAATGCAGATCCTAATGATCAGGAGCATTATGAAGGAATAACTTCTGGACGATATAATCATTTTTCTTTTGATTTAAACCGAGATTGGGTTTGGCAGACACAAAAAGAGACGCAACAGCGTTTGAAGTTTTACCGTTCTTGGATGCCGATGATGCATGCAGATTTTCACGAACAAAGCTTTCAACACTCGTATTATTTCCCACCTGCAGCTAAGCCTTATTTAAATTTCATAGCACAGTCGACTAAAGATTTACAAGCAAGTGTAGGTCGCTCTTTTTCTACCTTATTTGATGAAAAAAAATGGCCTTATTTTACCTCAGAGGTTTATGATTTATTGTATCCCGGTTACGGAGACACATATCCTGTGTTAAATGGTGCTTTAGGAATGACACTCGAGCAGGGAGGAATTAGAGGTGGTTTAATTTCTGCCAAAAGTGATGGAGACACAATATCTCTAGTAGAACGAGTGAAGCATCATTCAGCTTTGGCCTTAAATTTAGTTGAATGGTCTCTAGCGAATTCAGATAATTTGAAAGCATCATTTTATGGTGTTCATGATAAATCACGAACGAGTCCTACGAATAAGTTTGCTTATTATTTTGTTCCTGCAAATGAAATGGACAAAGGCCATGAATTTAAACAATTGCTGATCAAGAATAATATTACGTTTACTTATGCAGATGTAGTTAAAAGTATTCCTGCTTATGAATATACTACTATGAAGCAGGTTGCGATGCCCTTAAGTAAAAATGGATTACTTATTTCGGCGAAACAGCCCTCTGCTCCGTTGATTCAAGCATTGATGGATCCTGTCATCGCATTAGAAGATTCGCTTACCTATGACATAACAGCTTGGAATCTATTTCAATTAAATGGCTTAAAGGCATATGGTGTCACGGAAAATGTCTTTAGTAATTCGAAGATTCAGCCAGCTGACGATCAGCCTATGCTATCTGTAAATCAATTAGCGGTTCAATTTATTCCCAAAGATTTTAAATCGACACAGCAATTAATTAAGTATGCGATTGAACTAGGTGCACTAGTAAACTTTAACGATGCCTCTAATGCTGTCGGATCTATCGTTTTGACTACCACAAAATTAACTGAAACTCAACGGAAAGATTTGCAGGATTTCGCCTCTAAGCGATCTATAGCACTTTCGAGGATCACTACTTTTAAATCAAATGAAGGTTATGACCTTGGTTCAGCTCATTATAAATCTATTTTTGTTCCCAAAATTGCTGTGGTTGTTGATGCATCCAACGATGTGAACCAACAAGGCGAATTAGCGTTTTTCTTAACGCAGAAATATGGATTTAAGCCTAGTTTTATTCCGTCGACTCAACTGTTTAAGTCGAATTTGTTTAACTACACACACATTATATATCCCGATGGTAAGCATGCTCCGCTTTCTACGACTAACTCGACACTGTTAAGCGATTGGGTAAAGAAAGGGGGTAAACTAATCTTAATGGAAGGGGCAAGACGAATTCTTGATGATAAAGATTTAGTGGCTAAAGAAGATACGTCTACCCATACTTCTACCTATGCGATGCGAGAGAGAGCTGAATTGTCGAATAGCACATCAGGAAATTTATTGCAGGTGGAAGTAGAAAAGACACATCCGTTGGCATTTAGAATTAACGATCCTTCTTTATATATCTTAAATCAGGTTTCTGATTTTGTTAAACTACCAAAGGAATTTACCCCTGTTTTAAAATCGTCTTCTAAGCCAATTATTATGGGTTTTGTAGGTAACAATAAGAAATCTCATCTAGCTAATTCTCTCCTTTTAGGTGTGAAGGAAGTAGACAAAGGAAAAATCATTTGGTTTGGTTTTAATCCTTTGTTCCGTGCGATTCCTAATCAAGGACAAACTATTTTTGAAAACTGCTTTCTATATTCTGAATTTTAATGAAAAAATTAGCTCTCTGCTTAGCCTTTGTAAGCTTCACTGTGTCTGCCCAAAAGGTCAGCCCTGTCTACCCTGTTCCCTCAGCTAAGCAACTTGCTTGGTCTGAGTTAGAATATTATGGTTTCATTCATTTCAACATGAACACATTTACGAATGTGGAGTGGGGTGAAGGAAAGGAAAGTCCATCATCATTTAATCCGTCCGCATTAGATTGTAATCAATGGGCACGAATTGCTAAGAAAGCAGGGATGAAAGGATTGATTTTGACAGCAAAACACCATGATGGCTTCGCACTCTATCCTTCCAAGTACACGACCCATTCGGTGGCAAAATCGCCTTGGAAGAATGGGAAGGGTGATGTGGTGAAGGAATTGTCTGAGGCTTGCAAGAAGTACGGTTTGAAACTGGGTATTTATTTATCTCCTTGGGATCGTTTTCATCCTGTTTATGGAACGGATGAGTATAATCAGGTATACGCTAAAATGCAGGAGGAATTGTTAACTAACTATGGACCTATTTTTGAGTTTTGGTATGATGGGGCAAATGGAGAAGGTCCTAATGGTAAGAAGCAGGTCTATGATTGGAATCTCTTTCATTCCATGGTTACTAAATACCAACCTAATGCGGTTCAGTTTTCTGATGCTGGACCGGATATCCGCTGGGTAGGAAACGAAAGAGGGTATGCTTATGATACCATGTGGAGCCCTATTTTACGGGACAAAATCTACCCTGGAACTCCAGATTTTGATAATTACCGGAATGGGCAGGAAAATGGTACACATTGGGTTTCTCCAGAAGTGGACGTGTCTATTCGACCAGGTTGGTATTACCACCCTGATCAAGACGATAAAGTAAAGTCTCCTGATTCTTTGTTAAAGATCTATGCAGCCTCCGTAGGCCGTAATGCTAATCTATTATTAAATATTCCGGTGGATACGCGCGGTTTGATCCACGAGAATGATTCTGCCTCTCTTCTGGGTTTTGCTGCCATTCGCACAAAATCGCTCGTTAATCTTTTAAAGAGAAATAAGAATAATCCGCTATTCGATGGTAATAACTCCACTTTTTGGATGGCATCTGAAAAACAAAATAGTATACTTATTGAATTTGACGAACCTAAAAAGCTAAACACGATTATGCTTCAAGAACCCATCGCTTTGGGTCAGCGAGTAGCTAGTTTTGAGGTAGAATTAGTCGACGCTGATGGAACAAAGGAAGTTATTAAAGCAGGCACCATAGGTCACAAACGCATGATAACTTTCAAGGAGCGTAATCTAAAAAGTGCCCGCATTAGATTCACGTCCGCGAGAGGAACTGTGCTAATTTCTAACATCGAAGCTTATCGGTTTATTTCAACACGTAACGAACCGCTTTTCCAGTAAAAGTAAATCCGTTAGCGGTCTGTGTGCTATATACTGAATATTTAACTTCAATTAATGCGGAAGCTCCTAAGTCTTTAGCTTTTTCTACCATTTGAAGAAGGATTTCTTGTTTTTTCTCCTGGTGATTTCCTCGGTAAAGCATTTTGCCATTTTGCAGTTGCTTGTCCTCTAAAGGCACTTCACCAGACATTTTTATGGTTTCAATCTCTTCAAAACTCTGCTTAGGTTGTTCGTTGAAGTAGACAACATCGATGTCGTATTTAACAGGGAGCTCAAAGCCTAAACCATCGTGGCGTTGAACTCCTCCGTTTTTAAAATCATTTGAATAGTACGTGCTAGGTTTTACATATTTTGAGCAACCTACTAAGGCAAATACAATAAGAAGCTTACATGCTTTCTGAATCATAGATTAATACTTTATCCCAAAGGTGGGCACAATTTTTTATGAATTCTAAATGAATAGGCGCTGTTTGATAATAATCATGACCTTTTTCATCTTCGAACGTGGTTAATAAACAATAATCATACGAGCGATCGATAACAGGACGATCTGTACCAGCAGGTTTTCCTACACTAAATACATCAACCGTTTCAATGTCAGCTAATGACTGAACGCCTTGCTCAAAAAGGGCGATATCCTCTGCGCTAAGCCCTTTTTTTAACCAAAAATTAACAACGTGTACAAACATAATTTATTATTTATTTAAACCTTCTTGCTGACTAATTTGAGCTAATTTATGTCCTAACTCAGCGGATGCGCTTGCTAATGGCATACGTACTTGCGCGCCAAACAAACCTTGATTTTCTAATAATTTTTTAACGCCTACCGGATTGCCCTCCTCGTATAAATACGGATCGATCGTAAGGAATTTTCCTAATTCTTTTTGGGCTGAATGATAATCCCCAGCTAAAGCGTGGTGAATCATCGACGTAAACTGTTGAGGAAATGCATTCGCAATAACCGACATGACACCCACGCCCCCAATGGAGATAATAGGAACGGCCTGAACATCGTCTCCAGAGATTAATAAAAAGTCATCTGATTTATGGTAGACAATCTCCATGCATTGCTCTATAATGCAAGACGCCTCCTTAATTCCAATTATATTTTTGTGTTCCGCTAGCTTCAAAACGGTGGAAGCAGACATATTAATCCCCGTTCTTCCAGGAATATTATACATGATAACAGGAACTGGACAAGCATCAGCAATAGCTTCGTAATGAGCTATCACCCCTCTTGCACTTGGTTTATTGTAATAAGGACATACTGATAAAATGGCATCAATTCCCTCAAAAGATGTTTGCTTAATCTGATTAAGCAGTGATTCTGTATTGTTCCCGCCTAATCCGTATACAATTGGAAGATTTTTAATATTAGCTTCTTGAATGGTAGCTACGATTTGCTTCTTTTCATCTGAGGTGGTAGTAGCCGATTCACCAGTAGTTCCTTGCACTACTAGATAATCAACTCCTCCGTTGCTCACGTGTTGAATTAATTTTTTTAAGCCATCCCAGTTAATCGAACGATCTTCGTTCATTGGAGTAACTAGAGCTGGCGCAACGCCGTGAAATTTAGGTAATGATTGCATAATTAAGAAAGGAGAGCTATAAATTCGTCCTCCGATATAATTGGTATGGATAATGAATTGGCTTTTTCAAGTTTCGCAGGCCCCATATTTTCACCGGCGACTAAATAATCTAATTTGGCAGAAATACTGGAAACAACTTTTCCCCCGTTCGCGATGATTTTTGCCTTTAATTCATCTCGGTCGAAATGCGTAAATACTCCCGAAATTACAAAAGTTTTACCTTCTAAGGCTGTTGTTTCTAAAACAATTTCAGTTATTTCTTCTGAAAACTGAACACCTGCCTTTTTTAAGCGTTCGATAATCGCTGTGTTTTCAGCTTTTGCGAAATACTCAATAACACTTAATGCGATTCGCTCCCCTATCTCTGGAACCGCAATTAGTTCTTCTAAACTTGCCTGCATTATATTTTCTAATGAATGAAAATGCAAAACCAGTTTCTCTGCGATAGTTGCTCCCACGTGTCGAATGCCTAATCCAAAAAGTACTTGTCTAAAAGGTATGGATTTTGATTTTTCCACGCTTGCTAAGATATTATGAATGGACTTAGCCTGAAAACCGTCTAAGCCGATGAATTTCTCTGCACTTAAATCATATAAATCGGCTACGTTTTGAACAATTCCTTTTTCAAATAAGAGATCGACGGTTTCTGTTCCAATGTTTTCGATATTTAAGGCCTTACGGGCTATAAAATGCTCTATTTTACCTTTTATTTGCGGTGGACATCCCGTGTCGTTGGGACAATAATGGTTAGCTTCTCCTTCCAGGCGGATTAAATCTGATTCACAAGACGGACAAGTTGAAGGGAAAACAAAGCTGATGCCTTCTTTTCTAAGTGATGTATCTACTCCCGTAATTTTAGGTATGATTTCTCCCCCTTTTTCAATAAAAACGGTGTCCCCTTCTCGTAAATCTAGTCGTTCCATTTCATTCGCATTATGAATGGATGCGCGTTTTATGACAGTCCCCGCTAAGTAAACAGGTTCTAAATTGGCTACAGGGGTAACATTACCTGTTCGTCCCACTTGATAGGAGATAGAATTGATGCACGTACGGGCAATTTCAGATGGATATTTGAATGCGATGGCCCAGCGAGGTGATTTGGCTGTAAAGCCTAAACGTTCTTGTTGGCCAAAATCATTCACTTTAATCACAATACCATCCGTATTCAAAGGTAATTCGTTTCTTTTTTCAGCCCAATCTTCAATATAAGTCAAAACCTCCTCGATGGATGCACAAACACGGTAAGTAGGTGAAACACTAAATCCAACCGATTTCAAATGCTCTAATGCGTCAGAATGTGAGTTAAATGGATTTTCATTCCCTAAATAAGAATAAACAAAACATTCCATTTCTCTTCGAGCAACCTCTGCTGAATCCTGCATTTTGAATGTGCCTGAAGCTGCATTTCTAGGATTAGCTAAAGGTTGATCTCCTTTGGCAATTTTCTCCGCATTGATTCGATCAAAAGATGTGATGGGCATATAACCTTCGCCTCTAATTTCATAAGATGAAGGAAGTACGGTAGAATTAACACGCACGGGTAAACTTTTAATGGTTTTTACATTGGCTGTAATATCATCCCCTCTCGTACCGTCCCCTCGTGTTACTCCTTTTTGTAAAACCCCATTGGTATACCAAAACGACAAGGCCACTCCGTCAAATTTTAACTCACAAACATATTCAAACGGCTCCCCTTCTAACCCTTTTTTTACCCGTTCATCAAAATCTCGTAAATCGGTTTCATTGTAGGTGTTGCCTAATGACAACATCGGAAATTGGTGGGTAACGGATTTGAACTCCTTTGTGATGGTGCCGCCTACTTTTTGGGTGGGGCTGTCAGAGCGGGCGAAAAGCGGATTTGCTTGCTCTAATTGGATTAATTCAGCGAGTAATTGATCGAATGCCTGATCCGAAATTATACTTTCATTGTTCTGATAATACGCCTCATTGTAGCGATTTATCTCTTCAATGAGTTCATTCATTCGCTGATTTATATCCATAATCGAAATTAAAACTTAATTCAATTGGAATCAAGCAAGAAACAAGGTTTAGGAATATTTTATACCTTTGTTGTATGAGAAATTTGATCATCGCCCCGTCCGTTTTAGCCTGTGATTTTTTAAACATTGGTTCTGAAGTACAAATGTTAAATGAATCTCAAGCGGATTGGATTCACATTGATGTGATGGATGGGCAGTTTGTTCCTAATATTTCGTTTGGTTTTCCGGTTTTAGAAGCCATTAATAAAGTAGCAACGAAGGTTTTAGATGTTCATTTAATGATCGAAAAACCGGAGCAATATATTACAACCTTTGCCAAAGCAGGCGCAAAAGTTATTACTGTTCACTACGAGGCATGTCCTAATGTACATCGCACCATTCAACAGATTAAAGAGGCGGGTTGTTTAGCAGGTGTAGCGATAAATCCTGGTACGGTGGTGGAAGTTTATCAAGATATTATTGCTGATCTCGATTTAGCGTTAATAATGTCGGTTAATCCGGGTTTTGGAGGCCAGAAATTCATTCCTAATGCCATTCATAAAACAAAGCGCTTAAATGAAATGGCAATCAAAACTGGAAATACTTCATTGAAGATTGAAATTGATGGGGGTGTTACTATGGCTAATGCGGCTGATTTATATAAAGCAGGTGCTAATGTGTTAGTGGCGGGAAGTTTTGTTTTTGCGTCCAAAGATCCGAAAGCAACCATCGCTGAATTACTATCTGTAGCTAATTAATTGGATGGGTGTCAGAATCTTCATCTTGTTGATTTTTGTTTCCACCCTTACTTTTGCCCAAAAAGTAAAATGGGCCTCTCAAGTTATTGCGGTTTCTAGTGAGTACAAAGATCCACTTCTCGGTAGAGAATATAGAGCCTTACATGCGCTAGGTCGACCTAGTAAATATCCTAAGATGACTGCTAGTCCGAGCGCTTGGCAGTCCATGACCGCTGATAATCCAGATGGCGAGTTTCTATTGGTCGGATTTGATACGACAATGGCAGTAAAGCAAATAGCCATTTTTGAAAATTCGGGTGCCGGAAGTATTGCGTCTGTAGATGGTTTGGATCAAAACAACAACATTTATCCCATTCGAACTTTATACGCAGGATATAATCTATCAGGTTCTCAGGTTACTACCATAAAATTACCTACCAAAACCACATTTAAGCTACGTGGTTTGAAGATTACCTTTAATTCTTTGCGAGTAAAGGGCTACTCACAAATCGATGCCATTGGGATTTCGGACAGTGATGAACCAATTGAGTCTTCTTTGAAATTAACATCAGATGCGAATGCATTTTTGGCAAGAGAAAATTTAGGCAATACGATTAATTCAAAGTTCAATGAAATATGCCCGGTCGTTAGTCCAGATGGACAAAAACTATATTTTACTCGTTGGAAGCATCCTGACAATTTAGGCGCTAATCGGAATCAGGATATTTGGGTCTCTAATTGGCAACCAGACCGAACTTGGTCGAAACCCTCACTTTTTCCGGCTCCTATTAATAATGAGGAAAACAATGCGGTTTGTGGAATTACGCCTAATGGAAAGACGCTTTTATTAAATAATGTCTATGGTAAGGACGGAACTATGGAAAAGGGTGTTTCTTTTTCTTTCCTGTTACGAACGGGAGAATGGAGTTTTCCAAAAGGACTCAAAATTGTCAATTTTAAGAATAAATCAGAATATTCAGAGTATACGCTGGCACCTACTGGTAAAGTGCTTCTAATGACTACAGAATCAAAAGACACCTATGGTGGAAAGGATATTTATGTTTCTTTTTTGAATGCAGATGATACTTGGTCTGAACCTAAAAATATTGGTCCTATTGTTAATACGGGGGAAGCCGAATCTACTCCCTTTATGGCTCCTGATGGAGTAACCATGTATTTTTCATCTTCAGGCCACATAGGTTATGGAAATAATGACATATTTCTCACGCGTAGATTAGATGATACCTGGCTTAATTGGTCGGTACCTGAAAACTTGGGACCTATTGTAAATACACCTCAATGGGATGGCTATTTCTCTGTTTCTGCTAAAGGTGACTATGCTTATTTCAGTTCTACCGAAAACTCCTTAGGTGCTGAAGATATTTTTCGGATTAAAATACCGGAAAAGGCCAAGCCACTAACGCTCATTCAGATGACGGGACAGGTGATTAATCAGAAGACCAAGGAGCCGATGGCTGCTAGAATTGTGATTAAATCAAAAGCAAACCCATCGGACTCACTCTCTATTGATTATGATCCCTATATAGGTGATTATAGTTTTATGTGGTCCGCTAAGAAGCCATTTACGATTCAAATTAAGAAGCAAGGATATTTTAGCAAAGCGGAAAATTTTGACTATACACTAGAAAAGAGTTTTTTGCTTGTTAATCGTAATTTTTTCCTACAAACGGTGGAAAAAAATAAGGCATATGTACTCCCAAACATAAATTTTGATCAAAGTAAGTCAGAGTTAAAGCCTGGTTTTGAGGCTGAGTTGGAGAAAGTTATTTTGCTTCTTTCAGAAAATACGCAATACAATTTGTTATTAGAGGGTCACACAGATAATCAAGGGGACTGGAATGATAATTTAAAGCTGTCTCAAGAACGCGTGGAGAATGTTAAAGCTTATTTAGTTTCAAAGGGAATTGATGCGAAACGAATTCAAACAAAGGGCTGGGGTGGATCAAAGCCATTAGCCAATAATCTTTTAGAGGACACCCGTAAAAATAACAGGCGTGTAGAGTTTACGCTCGTACCGGTGGAATAAAAATAGGGAGAATTCCTCCTCCCTATTCTAACTCAACCTAAAACTAATCTATTACAATAAAACGATTAAACTTTTGATGATCGCTGTTAAGCGAATGGCATCTAAAATACGTGCTTCGGTCGCTCCATGATTTTTAACTGATTGTTCATGCGAAGTAACACACATTTCACATCCATTAATGGCTGAAACCGTTAAACTGGCTAATTCAAAGAATTCTTTTCCAAGGACCGGATTCATCATAATAGACATACGAATACCTGCAGGTGCCGTATTATAGTATTCCTTATCTACCATGTGCTTAAATCGGTAAAAAATATTGTTTGCATTTAGCAAGGATACCAAAGCGTGAATTTCATTGATCTCTGCATCTGTAGCACCTTTTGATAAGGCTAATTCAGTTAAAGAGTCAATCGTTCTCGTATGCTTTTGATTTACTGAAACGGCCAAAGCTAAAAGCAATGCTTCCTTTTCATTTAATGTTTGAGCGCGTAATGCATTCGATACATTAATTTTAAGATCCTTAATATAGCGGTGATCTGCTGCATCTAAGGTATCTAAAAGGGCAAACGATTCTGTAGCAGGGATATTTATCTCTGCTAGTAAGTTGTCTTTAGTCTCACTCATGATTGTTGTTTTTATTAGCCCCAGGGAGTCCTGGGGCTAGGGAATAATTATAATGTAGCGTCGCCTTTTTTCCAGTTACAAGGACAAAGTTCATCCGTTTGTAAAGCGTCTAATACACGTAAAACCTCGTCTACGTTACGACCTACTGATAAATCATTTGCACATACCCAACGAACGATTCCATCTTGGTCAGCAATATAAGTAACACGGTAAGCTACTTTTTCTCCTTCTAATAGAATACCTAATTCTTCTGCTAAGCTTTTAGAGGTATCAGCTAACATAGGGAATTTTAAGCCACGTAAATCATCGTGATCTCTTCTCCAAGCAGCATGAACGAATTCAGAATCGGTTGATGCACCAATTAATACGGCATCGCGATCTGAAAAATCAGATGCACGGCGATTAAATTCTGCAATTTCGGTAGGACAAACAAAAGTAAAATCTTTTGGCCACCAGAACATAACTAACCATTTGCCATCCTTCTTGTGATCTTCTGAAGTAATTGTAGCGAATTCTTTTCCTTGCTCTAAAGAAACAACTGCTGTTTTTGAAAATGTTGGAAATTGACTTCCTAATCCTAACATGTGATTTGCCATTGTATTTGTTTTTATAATTTTCTGAACAATTAAGATGCAAATTTGATTAAATTTAAAGTATTAGTCAAATCTATATTATCTATATTTGTATAGTTTTTACTTATAATATGACTATAACCCAATTAGAGTACATTGTCGCACTCGCAGATTTACAAAGTTTTTCTAAGGCGGCTGATTTTTGCTGTGTTTCACAGCCAAGTCTGAGCATGCAAGTGCAAAAACTTGAGGATGAATTAAATCTTATCTTGTTTAATCGAAAGGTAAAACCCTTACAACCCACTCCGGAAGCACGTGATATCATTTTAAAAGCGCGAGCCATTTTGAATGAAAGTAATTCGATTCTTTCTCTTTCAAAAGGTTGGTCGAATCAAGTAAATGGATCCGTCACAATTGGTGTTATTCCCACTATAGCGCCTTATTTAATGCCTAAGTTTTTGGCAGATTTTCAATTAAAATATCCTGATTTAACTATTAGCATTGCTGAAACAACCACTTCTACCATTAAAAAGAGTATTCACGAAGGAAAAATTGATATTGGTATTTTAGTTACTCCATTAAATGAGAATTTCGTCGAAATTCCGCTTTATTATGAGGAGTTGTTTTTGTATTCCAATGTTTGGGAAGAGGACGGATCGAAATTGAAATCTACTTTAGACCCTTCTAAGTTATGGTTATTGGAAGAAGGTCATTGTTTAAGTAGTCAGGTGAATTCGATCTGTAATTTACCATCAGGACCCCTAATTGGAACTAATATGACCTATAAGACAGGAAGTATGGAGACGATAGTAAGGTTAGCTGATCAAGGTTTTGGTCAAACAATTATTCCACAAATGTTCGTTGATTATATGGATTCGAAACTAAAAGAAAAAGTTTATTCATTACCAGACCCCAAGCCAGTTAGGGAGGTAGCATTAGTACATTCCATTTCGTATTCAAGAAGAGCTATTGTGAAAGCTTTAGAAGTAGAAATCCTTGCTCATATCCCTGATTCATGGAAACATGCGCAGGAACGTACTATTATCCCAATATAGCTTTGGCCTTTGGGCTGAGTAATAAAGGGCGCAAAAAGAGTAAACTCGCTCCAAAAACAACGACGAGAACCAATATACTGATTCGCATATTACCGGTTAACTGAATAACGAGACCAAACATAAATGTACCAACTACGGTCGACATCCGATCACAAACATCATAGAAACTGAAATAGGAGGCTGTGTCCTTCTCCCCTTTTGGACATAATTTAGCGTAGGTTGCACGGCTATTTGATTGTATTCCTCCCATAACAAAACCAATGGCTGTGGCTAACAAATAGAAATTAAATTGAGATGTTACTGTGTAGGCATAGGCGCACACAAATATCCAAACAAAAACAATCAAGCCTAATGCCTTTATATTTCCCACCCAACCAGATAATCTAGCACAGAAATAGGCTCCAGGAATAGCCACTAATTGGATTAAAAGAATCGTAATGATTAAAGCATCTTCAGGTAAATGCAATTCTTGGCTTCCAAATAAAGCGCCCAAATACATAACCGTTTGAGCACCCATATTAAACAGGAAGAAACTCATCAAGAAATTCTTGATTTCACTAGATGCTACCACTTCCTTAAAAATTTTCTTCAATTCTTTGAAACCGCCTAACCACCACTGATTCGTATCTTTTTCTTTAGCAACCGAATCAGGTAAATAGTGCAATGGTATTTGTGCAAATAATAACCACCAAAGTCCTACGGTTAAAAAAGAAACACGAGCGGCCATTTCTCCACCTATTCCACCATACCATTCGGGCTTCAAAAGCATGGTTAGGTTTTGGACTAATAATAAAACAGATCCGATATAACCGAGAGTGAAACCTTTAGCACTTAAACGATCAAAACGATCAGGAGTGGCAATCTCGGGTAAAAAACTATTATAGAAAACCATACTTCCTCCCCAACCGATGATTGAGAAGAGGAATCCTAAAGTTCCAATGTAATAATGTCCTTTGCTGAAGAAAAAGAGCGCTATACAGCTAAATGAGCCTAAATAACAAAAGAAGCGCATAAAACTTTTCTTAGATCCTGTATAATCTGCTATGCCAGACAGGAAGGGCATTAAAAAGGTTAATGCCAAAAAAGCAACGGAAATCGTATAGGAGAAAACGACCGTATTACTTAATTCAAATCCTAAGATAGAAATTACCCCAGGTGTTTTACTACCTAAGGTGACAGCCGCTGAAGGAAAATAGATAGGGAAAATAGCTGAGGTAATCGTCAAAGAATGCACTGAATTAGCCCAATCATAAAAGGCCCATGCATTTAAAGTTCTTGGATTATTCAGCTTCTGTTCCATTAAAATAGACCTAATTGTTCACCATTAGGTGGGTTTTTGATTTCAAATGGTATATCTTCTTTAGTTGACTCTGGTTCGTCTGTCTTTTCAGCAGGAAAATTAACGACAAACTCAGGCTCTTCAGGTTCTACTTCTGTTAACGTAATTTCAGCCTCGGTTGCTACTGAAGCATCCACCTCTTCCGCTTCCTCTAATTCTACTCCCTCAGGAGTAACATTCGTCTTTTCAGTTGCGGGAGCTTCCTCCTCTGTGTCCAGGAATACGACTTCGACTAGTTTAGTATAATTAAGCTTACTTCCTAAGGCTTTCCATCCCCTAACTTCAGCTATTTCATCTATGGGAATAATTTCTAATTCATTCGTCTTTCCATCGGGTTTGTGCTTAATCTGCACGTTAGGGGAATAATTATCCGTAACAGCAATTAGCTTACTCGCTTTGTGGTCAGAAATAAATAGGAATTTCTTATCTAATGAGGTGGTTTCTAAACGGAATCGCTTAATCAGGTTTGTCTTATTTGACCCATCAAAATAAGCGGCAGAAATAATGGCCTGTGGTTCGAATTTCTTCAAGAACATAATTTCTTCTGCCGGGTAGCGATTCGTCAATTCGAAGTTGGTCAACTCGTAGTTACCTGAAGCATAGATGGCAAGAATACTATCATTCGGTTCAAAATTTCCGATATGGTCTCCGTGTCCATCACGATTCAATCGTCCGATTGTAGGATCGTACCAAATATCTACCCCGCCTAATGTGGATACACCCGCCGACTTTAGCGTGATTTTTCGAACAGGGTATTTTGTCAGCATATTACCTAATGACTCCCGGCCTTTAATGGCAAGTTTGGAGAAGTCATAATCGAATTGTTTGATTTTAGCCGTGCAATTTGCCGTTAAATTGATTTGGATTACTTCTGCCTCACCGTTTTCATTAGCGGTGAAATAGGTAAGCTTAGACTTAGCATTATCGCTGCTTACCTTGTATTCACGGTCACGGGTAACCGAAGTGACTTTGAAGCGCTTAACATAAGATGTTCCGGATTTACCGTCGAGATAGACTAGATTATATACCTTTCTATCATCATTTTTCTTAAATACAGAGCAATAGATAATGTCTCGACCTACGAATACCTTCTCTTGTACTTTAGTGACAACACAGGTACCATTTGAACGGAATACGATGATATCATCGATATCAGAGCAATCCATCACGTATTCGTCTTTTTTGAGGCCATAACCGATGAAACCATCTTCTCGGTTAACATATAGTTTTTGGTTCGCAGCCGCAACGACTGTAGCAGAGATAGTATTGAAGTTCTTGATCTCGGTGCGACGCTCCCTGCCCTTACCATATTTAGCCAATAAATTTTTGAAGTAATCGATCGCATAACGAATTAAGTTCGCTAAATGATCTTCTACTTCGGCTAATTCATCTAACAAACGTTTCATTAATTCATCCGCCTTGAAGCTGTCGAATTTGGAAATACGTTTGATTCTGATTTCTAATAATTTCAAGATATCCTCCTCCGTAATCTCGCGGTAGAAATCTTTTTTATAAGGTTCTAAACCTTTATCGACGGTTTGAATAACCAATTCGAACGTTTCACATTCTTCGATATCGCGGTAGATACGGTTTTCAATGAAGATTTTTTCCAAAGAACTGAAGAGCACTTTCTCCATCAATTCCCCTTTTCGAATCTCTAATTCTTGGCGCAATAAATCGACTGTTTGGTTAGTCGATACGCGTAAAATTTCACCTACACCCATAAAGTGTGGCTTATCTTCGATAATCACACAAGCATTTGGCGAAATAGATACTTCACAATCCGTAAAGGCATATAAGGCATCAATCGTTACATCGGGAGAAATACCCGGCGCTAATTGAATTTGAATCTCAACGTCTTTCGCCGTATTATCAATTACCTTTTTGATCTTGATCTTTCCTGTATCATTTGCCTTGATAATAGAATCGATTAACGAAGTGGTCGTGGTTGTGTAGGGAATCTCCGTAATGACGAGCGTCTTTTTGTCTAATTCGTCGATTTTAGCTCGAATACGAATTTTTCCACCACGTAAACCATCATTATAATTAGACGCGTCCATCATGCCACCTAATAGGAAGTCAGGATAAAGCTCTACTTTCTTATTATTTAAAATGTCGATTGACGCCTGGATAATTTCACAGAAATTGTGAGGCATAATCTTGGTTGCTAAACCTACCGCAATTCCTTCTACCCCTTGAGCGAGTAAAAGAGGGAACTTAATCGGTAAAGTAATGGGCTCGCGTTTTCTACCATCGTAGGACATTTGCCATTCGGTGGTTTGGTTGTTAAACACAACGTCATTCGCGAACTTTGATAAGCGAACCTCAATATAACGAGCCGCAGCAGCACTGTCGCCCGTTCTGTTATCTCCCCAGTTACCTTGGCAATCAAATAAAAGCTCTTTTTGGCCTAAATTAACAATGGCATCATTGATAGATGCATCCCCATGTGGATGATATTGCATCGTCTGTCCGATGACATTTGCCACTTTATTGAAACGGCCATCGTCCATTTCCTTTAATGCGTGTAAAATACGACGTTGAACAGGCTTTAAGCCGTCCTCTACGGCAGGTACCGCACGCTCTAATATAACGTAAGAAGCATATTCTAAGAACCAATTCTCATACATCCCTGCTACCGCAATCTGATTCTGTAGTGCGCCGTCCGCTGTTTCACTCATAGTTGTAATCGCTATTATTCTTCTCCGTGGAAGAGTTGGTACATAATTAACGCTGTGGCTCCCCAAATTAAGTTCCCTTCATACACAAAGGAGGGACTCAGGATTTTATTTCCATCGTAGCTAACTTCATAAGGTTGCAGATTAGCCGGATCTTGAAAGAAAGACACAGGTATTTCAAAAATACGATTTATTTCTCTTTTATTTAAATCGTAAGAAAGCTTTTTATTTAGTCGAACTGAAAATGCCGTTATCCAAAAATTAGAGACATGAATCCAATGTTCTGTAATGAAATTTAAAGATGACGCATCAATCTCCACTCCTATTTCTTCTAACACCTCTCTAGTGGCAGTCTCGCGTAAATCCTGATCCGATGGATCCATTTTCCCTCCAGGAAGAGCCATTTGACCGCTGTGATGACCATCGTATTGATTGCGTTCAATGAGTAGCAAATATGGTTCTTGATTTTCGTTTTCAATAAGTAGAACCACTACAGCTGCCTGTTTTGCGTTAGCCTTAATCTCCGGTCTTCGGTGTATCTGCTTGTAAATCTGTTTGAATGGTTCGAATTCTTTCATCGCTACCATGATTTTGCAATAGCGTCTGCGCAACGTATCCCGTCCAAAGCCGCAGACATAATTCCACCCGCATAGCCACCACCCTCACCGCAGGGATATAGTCCCTTGATTTCTGGATGCTCTAATGTTTCTTTATCCCGAGGTATTTTTACTGGAGATGACGTTCTACTCTCTAAACCGATGATTTGGCCTAAATTAGAGGAAAATCCAGGGATTTTCTTGTTAAAATCTTGTAAGCCTTGAGCTAAAGGTTCAGCTATGTAATCCGGTAGGAATTCTCGCATTTCGCCTGGTTCCAAACCTGGAACATAACTCGTGGGATGTGAACTTCTACTCGCTTTACCTTGGATGAAATCGAGGGTATATTGGGAGATCGCTTTTTGGGAACCTCCAACTAAACTTCCAGCTTTTTGCTCTAATTCCTCTTGCAATTGCATTCCGGCCAATGCCCCAAATTCCTTATAACGTGCTAAATCTTCTTCAACAATACTGACTACAATCCCGGAATTTGCATATTTTGAATCTCGTCTTGATGGAGACATTCCATTGACGACTACCTGATTAGGGGATGTGGCTGAGGGTACAATGAATCCACCAGGACACATGCAGAAGGAGAAAACGCCTCTTTGTACGCCCTGAAATTTACTTTGTGCTACTAAACTGAAACTAGCGGGGGGCAAATATTCAGGCCGCTGTTTTACTTTATATTGAGCTTGATCGATAAAGGATTGTTGGTGTTCGATTCTAACGCCAATCGCGAAAGGTTTAGCTTCAATGGCTACGCCCTTAGTTTGTAATAATTGAAATATATCGCGAGCCGAATGACCTGTGGCTAATAAAAGTCTATCTGCTTGGAATTCTGCTCCATTAGAGCATACCACCCCTTTAATAGATTTATGTTCTATCAATAAATCAACTACCCGGTGATGAAAGTGCACTTCCCCACCTGCAGCAATCACAGCATTTCGCATGGAGGCGATAATGCCCGGTAATTTATTGGTTCCTATATGGGGATGAGCTTCAAATAAAATATCACTGTTAGCACCATGAGCAACAAAAGTCTCTAAAACACCTTTTATATCGCCTCTCTTCGTACTTCTAGTATATAATTTACCGTCCGAATATGTTCCTGCTCCACCTTCCCCAAAACAATAATTGGAATCTGGATCTACTAAATTAAAACGGTTAATAGCGGCTAAATCTCGTCGGCGATCACGTACATCTTTACCTCGTTCTAAAACGATTGGTTTAAGTCCTTTCTTGATAAAATCAATCGCTGCAAATAATCCGGCTGGACCTGATCCGATAATAATGACTTTTTTAGCGTCTTTGGTTAGTGTTGGCAATTGAGCAGAAAGGCTGAAATCGTGCCCCTTCTCATAAAATCCAATACGAAGATTGACTTTAATTAGTCTACTTCTGGCATCGATTGACCTTTTTTCTATGCGATAAGTGCAGGCTGCTAGATACGCCTCTCCCATTTCAGCTGCTAAAAATTGAGCTAGTTTTTCTGGTGAGTGGGCAATATCTGGGCTAAGAACGAAGTCTTTTTGGTCAATCATACGAGTATTTTGTGCAAATTTACGAATCAATTTTGACTATTTCAGATGAATAAGCTCGGCTCAGAAGTTTCCCCCTATTTATTACAACATAAAAATAACCCGGTTCACTGGGAGCCTTGGGGGAAGGATGCTTTGGAACGTGCTAAGAAAGAAGATAAGCCTATCTTAGTTAGTATTGGATATGCCGCTTGCCATTGGTGCCACGTCATGGAGCATGAATCTTTTGAGAATGAGGACGTGGCGGCTATTATGAATGAGCACTTTATTAATATAAAAGTGGATCGAGAAGAACGGCCTGATGTGGATATGGTGTATATGGAAGCATTACATCAGATGGGATTAAATGGAGGTTGGCCTTTAAATGTTTTCTTATTGCCTAATCAAAAACCCTTTTACGGAGGCACCTATTTCAAAAAAGCCAATTGGATTCAGTTGTTATATTCTATTCATAATGCCTTCGTCAACAACCGCGAAGACCTAGCTAAATCCGCTGAAGGTTTCGCTGAAAGTCTTTCTGAAAATGCCTCCTTTTTTGCTCATTCGGATTTAAATGAGACTGCCCCAGTTATTCCATCGGCATTGACTAAAATAAAAACTGCATTGGATCCTGTTTTTGGGGGAATTAATAAAGCCCCTAAATTTCCTCTACCCTCTTTAATTCAATTTTTGTATTCAGTTCCTAGTTCTCTTTCTGTTGAATTAGGATTACCGATACTGCAAAAAACGTGGTTAGAGAAAATGGCTCAAGGTGGAATATACGATGCTGTGGGTGGTGGATTTTCAAGGTATTCGGTTGATTCGGAATGGTTTTGTCCGCATTTTGAAAAGATGTTATATGATAATGCGCAATTATTGTCAGCCTACACAAAAGCCTACAAAAGAGAGCGCAATCCGCTTTATCAAGAAGTGATTTTTGATACGATTTCCTTTTTAAAAAGAGAGTTACTTTCCCCGAGAGGTTTGTATTATTCTTCCTTAGATGCGGATTCTGAGGGTGAAGAAGGATTATTTTATACGTGGTCTTTTTCGGAATTAGCGGACTTGAATAACGAAGAATTTCTTAAGGCCTATTCTATCTCAAAGAATGGAAATTGGGAGGATGGACGTAATATTTTATTCAAATCATCCCCAATTTTAAACGCACATTTTGAGAAAGAAATGGACGTATTACGCGCTATTAGGTTAACCCGAATAAGACCTGGGACAGATACAAAAGAAGTCTTGGTATGGAATGCATTGGTAGTGACAGCATTTGTGGAAGTCTATCAAGTATTTGGTCGTCAAGAAGATTTGCAAAGCGCTAAAGATTTAATGCTGGCCATTGAAACTCATTTTAATAAAGATGGACTTTGGTTACATCAGGCACATTATTCTCGTGAGCCTATTGGGTCTTTTTTGGATGATGTATCGGCTTTGGTTTTGGCCTATATTCATTTGTATCTATTGACCTCAGATTCAGTTTACAAGGAGAAGGCTGATGCACTTTTGCAATCGATCAGCCTAGATTTTGCGCATCCCGAACTTGCACTATATCAATACCGTTCTAAGAAGGCTGAATATTTGATTTCAGAAAAAGTAGAGGTAATGGATTCTGTTATGCCCTCTTCCAATTCGATGCTGTGTGAGTCCTTTTTATGGATGGGTATTTTGAAAAATAAGGCAGAATATACGCTTAAAGGACGTGCTATGTTATCTCAAATTCTCGAGAGAGCCATTTCACACCCAGCCTATTTTGCTAATTGGCTGCGTATCTATTCTGAATGGATAGAACATCCAAAAGCCTTATTAAAATACACAGGAATTGGTGAAGGTTTGGATGGTTTTGATTGGTGTATCGATAAGGATCAACTTGTATTTGTTCCTTCAGATGAGATAGAAGGCTACTTATTGTGTGTGGGAGATTATTGCTTTGCCCCAGTTGAGACTATACAGGAAGTAGATAAGCAATTAGCTGAACTTATTTAATTCGCTCTGGATTCTCGGTTACAAAAGCACCCCAGCCCTTCTTTGTTCCCTTTAAAGTGGAACTGATGTTTTTGTTATGGAAATGATGGCAAATGGCGATACCTAGGGCATCAGTGGCATCGTGCATTTTGGCATCTAATTTAATGTTACCGATAATCTCCACCATTTTAGCCACTTGTTCTTTAGAAGCATTTCCATTTCCCGTCACAGATTGCTTGATTTTTTTAGGTTCATATTCCGCAATTGGAATTGATTTAGAGAAAGCCAAAGACATCACCATCCCTTGTACGCGACCTAATTTCAGCATCGATTGAATGTTTTTTCCAAAGAAGGGAGATTCAATCGCAATCTCATCTGGCAAAAACTCCTCTATTATTCCCAAAACCCGCTCATGAATCTTTAAAAACTTAGCTCCCTGTGTTGTGTACTTAGTTAAATTTAAAACTCCATACTGCAACACTGTCACCTTATCATTGTTGATACGCAATAGGCCATAACCTAGGTAACGAGTTCCTGGATCGATACCTAAGATTATTTTTTCTGAAGAGGATGTGCTAATTTGCGTCATTAATGCTCCGTATGTTTATTCATCAAATTCCGTCGTTCATTCCTGCCCTTTTTACCCGTTTTACGTGGTCTAAAGCAGCTGATCGTCAGATTTATTTAACCTTTGATGATGGACCAACTCCTGAAATTACAGATTTTGTCCTAGAATGTTTAGCGGAATACAATGCAAAGGCGACATTTTTTTGCATTGGTAAAAATGTTGTGGATAATACGGCCATCATGCATCGTATTAAATCCTCCGGGCATAGCATAGGAAATCATACGATGAACCATAGTAACGCCTGGAAAATGGATTTTACATCTTACAAAGAAGATGTTGAGCAATGCGAAGAGGTTTTTAATCAGCAACAAATCAAGTCCATTGGATTTAGGCCTCCCTATGGTCGAATAACGCGTAAAATGTACTTAGAAATGGATAACGTCATTTTATGGTCTGTGTTAACAGGGGATTATAATAGCTCCCTTGCGCCAGATAATATTCTGAAATCTATTTTGCCCTATTTAAAGCCTGGAGCTATTGTCGTTATGCATGATAGTATTAAAGCTTTTCCTAGGTTAAAGGTAATTTTACCGGCCATTTTAGCCTATTGTAAAGAAAAAAATCTTGTTTTATCTGCCTTATGATTGATACGCACGCGCATTTGTATGATGCTCATTTTCAAGAAGATATGCCTTTTCATTTAAAGGAGATTCAAGAGGCAGGTATAACGGAAGTTTGGTTGCCTAATTGTGATTCAGAATCATGGGTTGATTTAAAGAAATTAAGTAATAATTACCCTGATTTTGTTCTTCCGATGATTGGATTACACCCTACGTATGTGAAGGATAATTACCTAGTTGAATTAGCCATTTTGAAGGCGGAGTTAGCAAAAACAAAAGTAGTAGCCATCGGTGAAATTGGACTCGATTATTATTGGGATACCACTTTTGCTGAACAGCAATTGGACGCCTTTAAACAACAATGTCACTGGGCGCTGGATCAGGGTTTATGGATTGACATTCATTGTAGAAAAGCCTATGCAGATCTAATCAAAACGTTGAAATTGGTAGAATTTAAATCATTAGGCGGGATTGTTCATTGTTTTTCGGGGGATGCTAGAGAGGCGAAAGTATTAACCGATTTAGGATTTTATCTGGGAATTGGAGGTGTGATAACCTACAAAAATACCACCCTTTTTCAGGATATAAAGGATATTCCGCTAAGTAGAATTGTATTAGAAACTGATGCCCCCTACTTAAGTCCTATTCCCTTCAGAGGTAAGCCTAATTCGCCTAAAAACATTCCAATTATCGCCCAAAAATTAGCTGATTTATATGAGGTTTCGCTCGAACACTTAGTTGAACAGACTACGCAGAACGCACAGCAATTAAAGGCTATCTCAGGTTATTAATCAAACCTTTCATTTGTTCATCCCACTCTAGAATAGCCTTTTTTAATCGAAGAACTACCGCTTTTGATGAATTTTTAAATTTTGGCCAAGAACCTTGAAATACCATTCTCCCGTTCTCCAAAATACCTACTGTGTGACTTAATTTCAAGATATCAGTCAAATCGTGACTAATCAATACACAAGGAATGGCTCGTTCTTTAACGACCGAAGCTATAATTTGTGTAAACTCTAATTTTTGTTCGGTGTCTAATTGGCTAAAGGGCTCATCTAGCACTAAATAATCAATAGGCCGGCTGATTGCTTCTAATAGGGCTAATTTCTGTCGCTCCCCTCCAGAAAGGGATGACACTTGAGTATCTTTTTGCTTGATCAAATAGAATTGCCTGAGGTATTTGGTGATAATGGCATCTTGTTGTGCATTAGGAATGTATTGAAATAATGCTTGTGCATAATTATATACACTGTGAAAGGGTTTTAAATGAAGTGTTTGTGGCACATAACCTGCCTTTTTAAATTGAGGAATGAGGCGATCAATACCGTCATTTAATTCAATAGAGTGTATTTTGACGGAATAGTCTTGATCGTATTTTAAGCCTACTAATAAATTTGCAATGGTGCTTTTTCCTGAACCACTTTTACCAATTAATGCGTAAATTTCACCTGATTTTACCTTTATCTCAATATTGGATAAAGCAAAATGACTTGTAACTTGGTGTTTCTTTATGCCGATTGTTAACATTAAACCTATTATATATGATTCTGTGCGGAATTGATGTGGGAACTTCTTCCATTAAAGTTAGTATTGTTGATGCTGCAAACCAACAATTAATTTATTCGACGTCTTTTCCTGAGGTTGAAAATGAAATTTCTTCCCCTCAACCAGGTTTTGCGGAACAGGATCCAGAACATTGGTGGTATTGTGTAAAACAGGCTATTCTAAAGGCAAATGCCACAGGTTTGTATGATTCTAAAAATATTGGTGCTATCGGTATATCGTATCAGATGCACGGCTTGGTCGTTGTAGATAAAAATGCTCAGGTTTTGCGCCCTTCTATTATTTGGTGTGATTCCCGCGCAACTCCCTACGGAGATAAGGCCTACACAGCCTTAGGTGAATCTTTTTGCCAAAGTCATTACCTAAATTCTCCTGGTAATTTTACTGCTTCTAAATTAGCGTGGGTGAAAGAAAATCAACCACCTATATTTGAACAAGTAGCGCAAGTACTTTTGCCTGGTGATTTTATTGCAGGTCGATTTACATCAATCTTCACAACAACAGCTTCAGCGCTATCAGAAGGAATATTGTGGGATTTTAAATCATCCCACCCTGCCAAAGACTTAATGGCCTATTACGGCTTCCCAGAGAACATCTTCCCTCCTGTTCATCCATTATTTTCCGATCACGGTTCACTTACACCTTCAGTAGCAGAGGAACTTGGTTTAGGAACACACGTAAAAGTAACATATAAGGCAGGAGATCAACCAAATAATGCCTATTCATTAGGTGTTTTACACCTCGGCGATATCGCCACTACGGCGGGTACCTCAGGAGTTGTATATGGTATTTCCGATGAATTAAAGTTTGATAAAGAAAATCGGGTTAATTCTTTTGCGCACGTAAACCATACAACAGAGAAAACGAGTATTGGTGTTTTAATGTGTATAAATGGAACAGGGATTTTAAACCGATGGGTTAAACAAAATTTCTTTTCTTCCTTATCGTATCATCAGATGAATGAAGTAGGTGCTAAGGCTTCCATTGGATCGAATGGATTAGTTTGCATGCCATTTGGTAATGGCGCAGAGCGTATTTTTCAAAATAAGACCTTAGGTGGTAGTTTTCAACATGTAGATTTCAATCGCCATCAAGCAGCTGATATTATTCGGGCTGCTCAAGAGGGAATTGCCTTCTCGATGGTATATGGAATAGAATTATTAGGAAATGTAGGTGTTAAGCCTAAAAAACTGAAAGCTGGATTAGCTAATATGTACCTGAGTGATTTGTTTACTCAAGCGATAGTTAATGCGTCCGGTGCCTCAGTTGAATTGCTTGAAACAGATGGTGCCTTTGGCGCTGCTTTAGGGGCTGGAGCTGGTGTGGGATATTATGCAAATGAAGATGAGGCTGTAAGTAACATTAAGGTCTTAAAAACCATTCATCCGGATGCAAGCTTACTAAATGCTTATGCTGATGCGTATGGTGTTTGGAAAATAAATTTACCCTCTTAAAAATGGTAAAGCCTCTCAATTGCTTGAGAGGCTTGTACCCAGTGCCGGAGTCGAACCGGCACGGGCTTGCACCCACGGGTGTTTGAGACCAGCGCGTCTACCAATTCCGCCAACTGGGCAATTCAAAATTGCTGTGCAAAACTAGGCTAAATCATTCGCTTTCGCAAGTGTGCCTAGAATAAATTCTAGTTTACTCGTAGCGTAAAGCTTCAACAGGATCCATTTTAGAAGCTTTAAACGCTGGATAAATTCCTGAAAATAAGCCAACTAAAATACAAATAATAATACCGGTCATCATCCATAACCAAGGGATAATAAAACTAGCCGCTCCGGAGCTAATTGCTTGTGCGATGATGTTACCAATAGGTATGGCCAGCATAATGCCCCCTATTCCACCTAATAAACAAATGACAATAGCTTCGATTAAGAATTGTTGTAATATACGCCCCGGTGTAGCTCCTAATGATTTACGAATACCAATTTCACGTGTTCTCTCACTCACAGAAACCATCATAATATTCATTAAAGCAATGGCAGCCCCTAACAAGGTGATGAAACCAATGACGAAACCCCCTATGCGCAAGGAGCCTGTAATACTTTCAAAGCTTTTTGCAATAGAATCAGAACGATCGATACTAAAGGAATCTTCCATACCCAATGGATCCATGCGCACTTTTCGCATAGCACCTCTTGCCTCTTCCATAAAATCGTCAAGGTTTGTAATTTTAGAGGAAGACGTAGTAATATCAAAGGTAAGGTTACGTCCTACTGCCATCTTTCGCCCCGTTTCTAACGGTACCATAATAACGCGATCGTCACCTCCTCCCATCATATTACCTTTCTTTTCTAAAACACCGATTACTTTCAGTTTAATGCCTGATACGACTACTTCAGTCCCAACAGGACTTCCTTTTTCATACAACTGATCAATGATATCCACTCCAAGAATACACACGTTGATGGCATTTATCTGCTCGTTTTGCGAGAAATTACGACCAGCTCCTACTTTATACCCTTTTAACTCCATAAAGTTCTCATCGATTCCTAAAACTCTGGCATTAGGGTTCGTTTTTTTGGAAGCATATTTAGCGATGGCATTGTTATTTACATTAGTCTTAAGAGAGACTTTGCCTTTTACAGAAAACAAATACTTGTAGTATGAAGCCTGACGGTAATCGATATTCTTGAATCTTTTTTCTTTTTGACCTTCTCGCCTCACTTGCATAGCAGGCCTGTTACGTATATCGAATGAATTAGCCCCTAAACCCGAAAATGAATTATCAACGGAACTTTGAATTCCATCAATAGCGGTTAGAATTCCAACGAGCGAGGTAATTCCTAATGATATAATTAGAGCAGTTAATACTGTTCTCAGCAAATTTCCTTTGATGGAGCGTAAACCCTCTAAAACATTCTCTTTTAAATTCATAAGACCTTTTGACTAAGCCGGATACTCCCGGCGACTTTCTGACTAAGTCACGCAGTGACGACTAAATCGCAAAGCAATGACTATCACAAAGTGATTGCAAGTTATCCCCTTTTTCACAGCATTAAAAACCAATGAAATAGGGTTTTAATCCGTTAGTCCTTTTTTTGGCCTAATTAATTCAATCCCGCTCTTTCTTAATCGCGATCTATTTGATAATTTAGTGTAAAATTATGCCAGTGGAAGAAAATATACAAAACAACCCCATTTATAACGACGATAGTATTCGTTCCCTTGATTGGAAAGAGCATATTCGGTTACGTCCGGGTATGTATATTGGTAAGTTAGGCGATGGCTCATCGGTGGACGATGGTATTTATGTTCTCGTTAAAGAGATTATGGATAACTCGATTGATGAACATATGATGGGAAATGGCAAGTCTATTGATGTTAAAATTTCAGATCACAAGGTGGAAGTACGTGATTATGGTCGCGGGATCCCTTTAGGTAAAGTGATTGATTGCGTATCTAAAATTAATACCGGCGGTAAATACGATTCTGGTGCATTCCAAAAGTCCGTAGGTTTGAACGGCGTGGGAACAAAGGCCACTAACGCACTTTCGAACTATTTTAAGGTACAATCTTACCGGGATGGGCAGACAAAGTGGGCTGAGTTTTGTAAGGGTGAATTAACTGCTGAGTCGAAAGGAATTGAAGCCTCAAACGCTAAGAGTGGTACGCATGTTCAATTCGAACCAGATAATACCATTTTCAAGAATTACCATTTTATCCCTCAGTATTTAGATTCCTTATTTTGGAATTATGCCTTTTTAAATGCAGGGTTGACGATTAATTTTAATGGTGAAAAATATTTCTCCCAAAATGGACTTTTTGACTTACTGTCAAAAAAGACGAATGCCGAGGAAAATCGCTACCCTATTATTCATTTAAAAGGTAATGACATCGAATTAGCCATTACGCACAATAATCAATACGGAGAAGAGTATTATTCCTTTGTCAATGGGCAAAATACAACGCAAGGTGGGACTCACTTGGCCGCATTTAGAGAGGCCATAGTGCGCACAGTTCGGGAGTTTTTCAAGAAGGATTTTGATCCATCTGATGTTCGAGCCAGTATTGTAGGTGCAATAGCCATTCGTGTACAAGAGCCAGTATTTGAGTCACAGACTAAAACAAAATTAGGTAGTACAACTATCTCCCCTGATTCAAACTCCACTTCGATACGTACTTTTATAGGTGATTTTGTTAAGACGGAATTAGATAATTATCTACACCAAAACCCTGCTTCAGCTGATGCGTTATTAAAGCGTATTTTGCAGTCTGAAAGAGAGCGTAAAGACATTGCGGGTATTAAGAAATTAGCCAATGAACGGGCTAAAAAAGCGAATCTTCATAATAAAAAATTAAGAGATTGCCGTGTTCACTTATCGGATGAAAAATCGGAGACACGTCACGATACTACCTTGTTTATAACCGAGGGTGATTCAGCTTCTGGAAGTATTACAAAATCACGTGATGTCCAATTACAAGCGGTATTTAGTTTGCGGGGAAAACCATTGAATAGTTTTGGGCTAACTAAAAAGATTGTCTATGAGAATGAGGAGTTTAACTTGTTACAACACGCCTTAGATATTGAGGATTCATTAGATAATTTACGCTATAATAAGATTGTTATTGCCACTGATGCTGATGTGGACGGCATGCACATTCGTTTATTGATTTTAACGTTCTTTTTGCAATTCTTCCCAGATTTAGTGAGAAATGGACACTTGTATATCTTAGAGACTCCTCTATTTAGGGTGCGTAATAAGAAAGAAACACGGTATTGCTATTCGGACGAAGAGCGTCGTAATGCCATAGAAGCGTTAGGTCCTAAGCCTGAGATTACTCGTTTTAAGGGATTGGGTGAAATTTCTCCAGAAGAATTTGGCAACTTTATCGGTGAAGACATCAAGTTAGAACCGGTAATTTTAGAGAAGGACTTTACTATTCCACAGCTTCTTACCTATTACATGGGTAAAAATACCCCAGAGCGTCAAAAATTTATTATCGATAATTTAATTATTGAAAAGGATTTAGAAGAAGTTCTTTTGGCCTAATTAAAAATTCAATTCAAGGAGTTGCTTTAGTTCTTTCAAGGCTTTAGCAGCTCCTTTTTTTTCGGCTTGAATAATACCCATTTGAATTACTTCCTCTGCCCTATCCTCTTTACTTTCCGCTAGTAGCGCATTTGCATAAGTATAGTAGGTTGCTACATAATCAGGAAAAAGAGTAATTATTTTTTCAAATTGTTCAAATGACTCATTAAGAGAAGCTTCTTTTTGAAATTCTATTGCCAATAAATAATGGTTAAACGGATCACTGGGATCTTGATTAATCTCATTTTTAATAAATTCTTTACGATCCATTTTGCTAAATTAAAAACAAATTAGTATGCTTGCATAACAATTTAATCTGCCATGAAAATACTAGTATGTATCTCTTGTGTCCCGGACACGACTTCAAAAGTAGCGATAGATTCCGCAACCTCCCAAATTAATACCCAAGGTTTAACATTTATCGTAGGTCCTTATGATGATTACGCGTTATCCAGAGCTATCGAATTAAAGGAAAGCACTGGTGCGGAAGTTATTGTTTTGCACGTAGGTGGATCAGATTCTGAAGCACTTATTCGTAAATGTCTAGCGCTTGGTGCTGATTCTGCTGTCCGTATAGACGGATTACCAACCACCTCGTCCCAAATCTCAAATTCCATCGTGAATTACGTTAAGCAAAATCCGGTAGACTTGATCTTAATGGGAAAAGAGTCCATTGACTATAACTCAGGTATTATCCACGGTTTAGTAGCTGGTGCGCTCGGATATACACATTTCAACCCAGTTATGCACCTAGATTTGGCTGGTGATGGATTGAATTTAGAAGTTGAAATGGATGGTGGTAAGATGGATGTTTTCTGTCCACTTCCAGCAGTCTTAGGTTGTCAAGAGCCCATTGCAGAATGGAAGATTCCATCTATGCGTGGAATTATGACAGCACGTACTAAAGAAATCACGGTAGTACCTTTTGAATCTGTTAGTCAAATACAGATTGAAAAAGCGGATATAGCCGAAACCGCTCGAAAGAACAAAATGATTAAGGCAGAGGATGCCGAGCAATTAATTGAATTATTAAGAACAGAGACAAACGTACTATAAGATGAAAAAGGTAGCTATAATCGCACAAACAAAAGAAGGTCAATTGTCTGATGCTTCTACACAACTTATTTCCTTTTTATCCTCATTTAAACCAGAGTCTATTTTGCTTGTTGTTTTAGGGGAAGTAAAATTTAGCGCAATTGCAGCATCAACTCCTGTTGATGTAATTCATCTATCGGAAGGTCTTTGGTGTGAACCCTCGACACTTCAACCTTTAGTTTCCACGTTAGACAGCTACTCCGTATTTGGGATTAAATCTATACAAGTTGATAACCTACTTAGTCTACTGGCTTCGATTTCGTCTAAAGAAATTATTTCAGGTATTCAGCAATTACAGTACACATCGGGGTCCTATTCCATTAATAAATCTATTTTCTCTGGTAAAGCATCCCTTTCTTTGAAAACAGAAACTGCGTCCTATTTTAGTTTGAATCGCAATTTTGATTTTAGTGGGAATGTTGAATTTGCAGAGCAACCTATCAAATCATCCACTTCGATTACTCCATTTACTGCGAGTAAATCAACCATAAAAGCACTTAAACCTATTACGGGTTCTATTCCACTTCCTGATGCAGCTTTAGTGGTAGGGGCTGGTCGTGGATTAAAAGAGCCTGGAAATTGGACAATAGTAGAAGATTTAGCGAAGGCTTTAGGTGCCGCCACTGCTTGTTCTAAGCCGGTATCCGATTTGAATTGGAGGCCTCATCATGAACATGTTGGGCAAACAGGTGTTAAAATTTCGCCTAATCTCTATATCGCCTGTGGAATATCTGGAGCTATACAACATTTAGCTGGGGTAAACGGCTCTCGTGTTGTCGTTGTTATTAATAATGATCCCGAAGCTCCTTTTTTCAAACATGCGGACTACGGAATTGTGGGTGATGTAAATGATATCTTACCAAGATTAACAAAAAAGCTTCAATCTCATTAAAATTAGCGGTCTAATTGGTACATTTGTGTTTTAATATAGGCCTTTGAAGGAGTTTGTTGCTTTACGTATTTTATCAGTGAATCCTAGTTCCGTAGGAGCAAGTTCGTATATATTGCTATTAGAAGGTGATAATTCACAAGCACTGCGTTTTCCTATCGTTATTGGAAGTCAAGAAGCGCAATCCATTTCTGTTTATTTAGAACAAATTCAACCTAGTAGACCGCTTACGCATGATTTATGTGTGAATCTACTTTCCCATTCTAATATTGTCATTCAACGAGTATTGATTACCGATTTCAAGGATGGTATATTTTATGCGAATATCGAAATCGATAAGGAAGGCGATATTATGCTAGTGGATGCGAGGCCGTCTGATTCTATCGCTTTAGCTGTTCGTTTAAATATCCCCATTCTTATTTCTGAGAAATTACTTCATGACATATGTATTCCAGAAGACGAGTTTCAGGATGAGTTAGAAGAGGAGAATGAATTCTCGAGTAGTCAGACTATGGTTAAATCAAAGGCTGAACTTGAAATTCTGTTAATGAAGGCATTACAAGACGAGAACTACGAAGAGGCCGCAAAATTAAGAGATGAAATTGAAAAATTATAGCTATGAAATATTCTAAAAGTCGACCTCAATCTACTCAGTTAACCTTGGTGATGTCCATGGCGAGTTTGGCCTTTATCCTTGCCATATTCTTTCAATTGTTTGTAAGCGTTAAAACTTGGGGCGATGAAATTAAGTCTCAAATGAAAGTATATGTGTATTTAAGTGATTCATTGAATACATCAGATTTAGCCTCTACGATTACCTATTTCAAGAGCCGGCCTTACCTTAATCAAAAGGATTTGAAACCAGAACTAGAATTCAAATCTAAAGCGCAAATAGCGGCTGAATTTTTGAAATCATCTCAGGAGGATTATAAGGCACTATTAGGTGAAGAAAATCCATTTAAAAATTGCCTTATTTTAGGAGTGAAGGATGAATTTAAGGATGAAGCTTCATTTAAAAAGATTGTGGCTGAGATTCAATCAAGACCGGAAGTTTATGAAGTTACCTATCCTAATACATTCCTAGGATCTTTATTAGGCAAAATTAAGGCGGTGGGTTATGTTGGAATTATTTTAATTGCCCTTTTAGGTTTATTTGTCTATATCCAATTAGCCAATAATATTCGATTGCATATTCATGGAAATCGTGTTTTAATCAAAACGATGCAATTATTAGGTAGTACGAATGGTTTCATATCAAAACCTTATTTACTCAATGCCTTATTTGTAGGTTTCTTAGGCGGACTTATTGGTTTTCTATTCGCTGATGGGGCTTTTTATTATTTTTCGACCTCAATTCCAGAAATATCTAGCTTATTTTTTGATGTGAACAACCAGGTTTTGTTAGCTGGAGTGTGTATTGGTTTTTGTACACTATTCAGCTTTCTAGCCTCATTTTTTTCTATTTCGTCTTATTTAAAAATTCAACATACAAACCTATTTTAATATGAGTCAATCGAATATGCCATTAGGTGCCAAAGACATTAAAATCCTTTTACTAGGTATTGGGATTATGTTAATTGGCTTTTTTGTAATGACCTTAGATAAAGAGGAATTTGGTTTTGGTTTTTTAGGCTTAACGCTTGGACCTATCCTGGTTTTAGTTGGAATTATTATTCCTGTGTTCTCACTATTTAAGTGGAAACGCTAATGACTGAGATTCTAAAAACAATCATTTTAGGTTTAGTGGAAGGATTAACGGAATTCCTGCCGGTGTCTTCTACGGCTCATTTAATTGTTACAGAAAATTTATTAGGAATACAAAATTCTAAATTCCTTAATTTTTTCACAGTCTTTGTTCAATTAGGAGCCATTGCAGCTGTCCCTTTTCTCTATTTTAAGCGTTTATTTGCCTCCGGTCTATCCATTTACTATACAATCATTGCATCATTTATTCCAGCAGTTATTTTAGGGGTTTTATTAGATGATATTTTAGAGGCATTGTTTGAAGGTTATTGGTTTATCGCAGGATCATGGATTTTAGGCGGTTTATTATTAATCCGAATTGATAAGTGGTTGCCAGCTAAGACAGATTCCATAGAGATACAGTCTATCTCCTTTGTGAAAGCATTTCAAATTGGCTTGTTTCAGTGTATTGCAATGATTCCTGGTGTTTCTAGATCAGGAGCTTCTATTGTAGGTGGTCGTGTACTTGGACTAAGTCATTCAGCTGCTGTTGAATATTCTTTTCTGCTAGGTATTCCGACTATTCTAGGCGCTTGTGCAAAGAAATTATTGGATTATAGAAATGATTTTGATGTTCTTTTTACTGCAGAACATATTCAATTTTTAAGTGTAGGCACAGCAATTAGTTTTATTGTAGCTTTATTAACAATAAAGTGGATGGTGGGTTTTGTCAAAAAACATGGTTTTGCTTTATTTGGCTATTATCGTATTGTTGTTGGTATTTTATTAAGTGTTTATCTGTGGATGAGTTAAACGAAGTTCAGGATAAGTTTTATGTGATTAATAAGCCCAAAGAATGGTCTTCATTTGATGTGGTGAAGAAGATTCGAAATATAGGTCGGTTTAAGAAGATTGGTCATGCTGGCACCTTAGATCCCTTAGCCACCGGAATATTGATTATGTGCGTGGGTAAGTACACCAAAAAGATTGACTATTTTCAATCACTTCCTAAAACGTATACCGGCAAGTTAGTATTAGGCAAAACAACCCCCTCAATAGATTTGGAGACGGAGTTTGATGGTAATTATGCTGTTGAACATATTGATGAAGCAATGATGGAAGAAGCGAGAATCTCTTTCCTAGGTGCTATTCAACAGGTCCCTCCTATTTATTCAGCCATTAAATTAAATGGTCAACGCTTATTCACGCATGCTAGAAATGGTGTTAATGCGGATGATTTAAATATCAAGATTAGAGACGTAGAAGTGTATCGTATGGATCTAGATACCTCTCATTTCCCAGAAATAAGCTTTGAAATCGAATGCAGTAAGGGAACTTACATCAGAAGTATCGTACGTGATTTCGGATTGAAATGTAATTCTGGTGCCTATATGAGTGAATTAGTTCGAACAAAAATTGGCGATTGGGGTTTAGATAAAGCGCAAGAGGTGGCCACATTTAATAGCGAAATACATGAAGTGCTTTTATAGTTTTGAATCTGTAGAGATAGAATCTCCCTCAGCGGTAACCATTGGAATGTTTGATGGGATGCACCTAGGTCATCTTAAAGTAATCCAAGGGTGCTTAGAAGCCGCGCGTCAAGACGGATTGAAAACCTGTGTTATTACCTTTTCAAATCATCCAGCTGATTACTTTACGGGAAAACGAAACGAACTACTAATGCCTATGCAAGAAAAAATTGCGGCATTGGAAGCTTTAGGTATTGATTACGCAGTTGTCCTTCCGTTTGATTCCTATATTGTAGAGTTGCCAGCTAAAAATTTCATTGAAGATCAACTAATTGATCGAATGAAGGCAACTAAAGTTGTTTTGGGATATGATAATCATTTTGGTAAAAATAGGGACGGTTCCATATCTTTCATTAATGAACATTTCAGTGAAAAATTAGAAGCCATATCTATCCAAGTAGCCAAAGTGGAGGATGTAATTGTCAGTTCTTCACAGATCAAAAAATACCTTTCTGAAGGTGACGTTTTGAAAGCCAAAGCAATGCTAGGGAACTATTTTGCTATTTCAGGGAAAGTGGTACATGGGAATCAGAATGGTCGTAAAATTGGATTTCCTACCGCAAATATGTCCTTAAACGCAGACAACAAATTTATACCCCAATTAGGCGTCTATTTATGCAAAGTTCACCTGGATGCAGGTGAATATTATGGTCTGACTAATATGGGCTATCGTCCTACGTTGAATAAAGATGAAGGCATACACATTGAAACCCACATTTTAGGATTTGATGCAGATATTTATGGCCAAAAAATTGAAATTCAATTTATGGAAAAAATAAGATCGGAAAAGAGATTTGACTCTTTTGAAGATTTAAAGAGTCAGATTTCCACTGACTTAGCTTGGGCTAAGCTATACTTAGCACAAATTCATATAGCTTCCTAGGAAGACTATCTCATCCCCTCTTTTTGTTAACAACTCTTGGATTTTTTGATCTAATTTATTCCCCTCAATGTCGATAAAGAACCAAAATTTAAATTCATTGGTGTCTTTTTTCGGCCTAGATTCAATTTTCAATAAATTGATACCCCTCGTTTCAAAATCTTGCAATAAAGACAATAAAGCTCCTGGTTTATCATCATTCTTTAATTTGATCGCCAAACTTGTTTTGTCTTTATCTGTTTTCTTTAAGTTCTCTACTTTCGAAATGATGAAGAATCGTGTTTGATTCGAGTCATTATCTTGAATATTATCAAATAATATAGGGAGAGAATAAATCTTTGCTGCGATGTGTGAACATAGAGCAGCGCCATTCTCATCCTCTACAGCTAATTTAGCTGCACGCGAAGTGGAATCTACTTGTACAAAAAAATCTTCTTCCTGAGACGAAAAATAGTCGCTTAAGAAGCCTTTACATTGTTGAAATGCAATATCCTTTGAATAGATTCTCTTAATACCTTGAATTCCATTATGTTTGGAAGCAAGACAGAAGTTCACTGGTATGATTATCTCCGAGATAACAAATAGGCTTTTCTCATTCAAAAGATCCATCGTCTCTTTTACCATTCCCTCTTGATTATTTTCAATAGGTACGACTCCATACTTTGCTCGACCCGTTTCTACCGATTCGAATACAGATTTGATGGAAGGTAAAGAGATGTAATCAGCGACAGCTCCAAAACGATTTTCAGCAGCCTGATGTGTAAAACTTCCCTCAGGACCTAGATAACAGATTATTTCAGGTAATTCAAGATTGCGTGAAACACCAAATATCTCTAAAAAAATGGCTTCTATCGCTTCCTTTTTTAGTTTCCCTGTAAATTGACTAGCTAATCGATCAACAATTTCCTTTTCTCGATCAGGATGGTAAATTACTGCGTTAGATTCACGTTTTAATTTACCGATCTCCTCTACGAACTCCATTCTCTTAACTAATAACGATAAGATGGAATCATCAATGTGATCTATTTTGTCTCTTAATTCAGGTATATTCATGCCTAATAATGTGCTATTTAGCCCAATTTACGAATTTTAGAAGATTTAAGGAAGTGAAATAAAAAAAGGATTTGAGTAAATCCTTTTAAAGTTCTTAGTGAACTATGTGATTCCGTTTGGATTCGAACCAAAGACCTACTGCTTAGAAGGCAGTTGCTCTATCCAACTGAGCTACGGAACCCTAATCAAAATAAAAAGTCAATTTATAATTGGTGTCAAACACGTCCTCATAAACTGACTTTTGTCGGGGTGGCAGGATTCGAACCTACGACCTCTTGGTCCCAAACCAAGCGCGATACCGGGCTACGCTACACCCCGAAAAATGACTGCGGAGAGAGAGGGATTCGAACCCTCGGTACCGTTACCAGTACGCATGTTTAGCAAACATGTCCTTTCGGCCTCTCAGGCATCTCTCCTAGCATTTAAGAGAGCACAAATGTAGTAAATTTATTTAGTATATGAAATTTATGGCGAAAAATTATTTCACCATGACATCAAAACTAGATACAGTTTTACCTTCTAAACTTGTCTTACCCATTAAAAACAAATCTATATTTCTAGCCGCTTCTCGACCTTCCGATATTGCCCACACTACTAAAGACTGGCCACGTCTTGCATCCCCGGCAATGAAAACTTTCTCATTATCAGATTGGTAAGAGGAATTAGCTACTAGATTACCACGATCATCGGAGTTTACACCCAGCGCAACTAATTGTTCAAATAAGCTACCGTGATCCGTATGTAAAAAGCCTGCGGCAATTAATGCTAAATCACATGGAATTTTTCTCAAATTAATTACCTCTTGTTCCATTTTGCCCTCCTTCATGTTATAAACGATATCTCCTATGAGTAAAGCTTCTAACTCTCCTTTCTCATTTTTAACAAATTCCTGTAAAGATATAGACCATAAACGCTCTACTCCTTCATCATGTGAAGTGGATGTGCGTAACATGTTAGGCCAATTAGGCCAAGGAGTTGCGGATGATCTCTCTACAGGAGGTTTCGGCATTACTTCAATTTGAGTAATGGAAGCTGCTTTATGGCGATTAGATGTTCCTACACAATCAGAACCCGTATCTCCACCTCCAATAATCACTACATGTTTACCGGCAGCACTGATATCTTTGTTGGTATATGGTTCTCCCCTGTGGTTAACTTCTAGAGGCAGAGACGCATTTCGCTTATTTTGCTGTGACAAAAACTCCATGGCAGGAAAAATACCAATAGCGTCATTACCTTTAGCAGAAATAAAACGTGGGGTTGTACTTCCTGTTGCCACTAAAACTGCATCGAAGTTGTTAGTTAAATGAGTTAGTTTTTCTGAAGTCCCAATATTCGCATTTGTAACAAATGTTATTCCTTCTAACTTCATTACCTCTACGCGACGAGTTACTACCGATTTGTCTAATTTAAAATCAGGAATACCATAACGCAATAAACCTCCAATTTGGTCTGCACGCTCATAAACCGTCACTAAATGTCCTGCTTTATTTAATTGAGCTGCGGCTGCTAATCCTGCAGGGCCAGAGCCAATAACGGCTACTTTATAACCAGTTCGTGTTTTAGGTACAAAAGGAATCACCCAACCCTCCGAAAAGGCCTTTTCGATAATTGACTTCTCAATTAATTCAATGGCTACAGCTGGTTTATTAATCCCTAAAACACAAGACGACTCACACGGTGCAGGACAAATTCGACCTGTAAATTCAGGGAAATTGTTAGTCGTGCTCAGAATATCGTAAGCATATTTCCAATTTTGCTCGTAAACAGCATCATTAAATTCTGGAATAATGTTTCCTAGCGGACAACCGTGGTGACAGAATGGTGTACCACAATCCATACAACGACTTGCTTGAGCAACCGTTTCTTCAGGAGTATTTAATAACTCAATCTCTTTGTAATCATTAACGCGTTCAGAGACAGCTCTTTTGGGAGCTAATTTGCGTTCAATTTCCAAAAATCCTGTAGGCTTACCCATGCTCTATTATTTTAAATCTACTTTAATATCTTGATAAACTTTGTCCTTATCAGACAATACTTCTGAAATGCTTAAATTCCGTGAATTAAGCGCATTCTTATAATCAACTGGTAACACCTTCTTAAACTGGCTAGCCAAGGCATTAAAATTATCAAAGACTTGTTTACCTTTTACAGACCCAGTCAACTCAATGTGTTTTTCAAGATACATTAAGATGATATTTTTATCTTCTGGAGTCAATTCCGTTATCTCTACCATCTCGCGATTAACCTTGTAGTCAAAGGTATTTTGCTCGTCTAAAATATAAGCCACTCCTCCTGACATACCGGCACCAAAATTTCGCCCCGTATTTCCTAAGATAATCACTAATCCACCCGTCATGTATTCGCAACCATGATCTCCAATGCCTTCCACCACTACTTTAGCCCCTGAATTTCTAACACAGAAACGTTCACCTGCCATACCTGCTAAATAGGCTTCTCCGGAAGTAGCTCCATAGAACGACACATTACCTACAATAGAGTTTTCAGATGCTTTGAAAGTTGCTAAAGGAGATGGATAGGCTACCAAAGTTGCGCCACACAAACCTTTTCCAATGTAGTCATTAGAATCCCCTTCAATTTCAAACTTAATTCCCTTAACGGCAAAAGCACCAAAAGATTGACCTGCTGTACCTTTAAATTTGATATGAATCGTATCAGCTGGCAGACCCGTTTCAGCGTATTTCTTTGTTATCTCATTGGATAGAATAGTCCCCACTGAACGGTTGACATTGATTATGTCTAGTTCGCTGTACACTTTTTGACCTTTTTCAATTGCTGGTTGAGCTATTTTTAATAACTGCCAATCCAATTGATCCGCTAATCCATGGTCTTGTTCTTCTGACTTAAAGACTGCAACACCCTCGGTTAGAGACGCTGGAGCTAAAATAGGACTCAAATCTAGGTTTTTGAATTTCCAATGGCCAGAAAGATCCTTCATCTCTAAAAGATCCACGCGACCTACCATCTCTTCTAATTTACGGAAACCTAAATCAGCCATTATCTCGCGCAATTCTTGCGCTAGGAAGTGAAACAAATTAACCACATGATCCGCTTGACCTGTATACAAAGCTCTTAACTCCGGATTTTGCGTAGCCACACCTACTGGACAAGTATTTAAGTGGCATTTGCGCATCATAATACATCCCGCAGTCACCAAGGCAGCAGTGGCTACCCCAAATTCTTCCGCTCCCAGTAAAGCGGCTACCGCGATGTCCTTTCCTGTTTTTATCTGACCATCTGCCTGAATCGTTACACGACCACGCAATTTGTTCTTAACTAAGGTTTGGTGCGTTTCCGCTAAACCGAGTTCCCAAGGCAAACCTGCATGACGAATGGATGATAAAGGAGATGCTCCTGTACCTCCATCATAACCTGCAATCAATATATGATCCGCGTGTGCTTTGGCTACACCAGCCGCAATTGTACCTACACCCGCTTCAGAAACTAATTTAACCGATATTCTTGCAGCTCTATTCGCATTTTTTAAGTCAAAAATCAATTGGGCTAAATCCTCAATAGAATAGATGTCATGGTGTGGTGGTGGAGAAATTAAACCTACTCCTGGTGTACTATGACGTGTTTTACCTATCCAATCATCTACTTTATGACCCGGTAATTGACCTCCTTCACCTGGTTTTGCTCCTTGAGCCATTTTAATTTGAAGCTCGGTTGCATTGGTTAAATAATGCGCGGTAACACCAAAACGTCCTGATGCAACTTGCTTGATAGCAGAGTTCATCGAATCCCCATTCGCTAATTTATTAAATCGAATAGGATCTTCTCCCCCTTCTCCCGTATTTGATTTACCACCGATACGGTTCATCGCAATAGCTAAAGTGGTATGTGCTTCATAGGAAATAGAACCAAATGACATCGCTCCTGTAGCAAAACGAGCGAGGATATTCTCAATAGGTTCTACTTCATCAATCGAAATAGACTTAGTTGTCTTTAGTTTTAATAAACCACGTAAAGTGATTGATTTTTTGCTTTGCTCATCTATTAACTGTGCATATTTCTTATATACACTGTAGTCATTCTTTTTTGTAGCCTGTTGAAGTAAATGAATCGTTTCCGGATTAAACAAATGTTCTTCTCCTCTTTGTTTCCACTGGTAAATACCGCCTACTTCTAATTTAGGAGATTCTTGCTTGCGCATTCGATAGCCTGAAGCATGTTTAATTAATGCTTCTTTAGCGATCGTATCTAAATCAATACCTCCGATACGTGAAATAGAACCCGTGAAATAGGTATCTACTACCTCTTTTCCAATTCCCAAAATCTCAAAAATTTGCGCACCTTGATAAGATTGCAAAGTTGAAATTCCCATTTTAGAGAATATCTTCAATAGTTCTCCATTAACCGCTTTAATGTAATTATATTCTAATTTATCGTAGCTTAAATCTTTGTTGACAAATCCTTGATCTTTCATGGCTTTGATAGTTTCAAAAGCCATATAAGGATTAATTGCACTCGCCCCGTAGCCGATTAAGGTCGCAAAATGGTGAGTTTCCCAGACATCACCAGCTTCGATAATAATTCCAACTTTGGCTCTTTTTTTCGTTCTATTCAAGTGATTATGAACAGAAGCTAATGCTAATAAGGAGGGTATTGGCGCGTGAGAGCTATCAATACCGCGGTCGGTTAACAAGATGATCGAATAGCCATCATCTACTGCATCTTCTGCATATTGATTTATTCTGTCCAAAGCTTTTTTCAATACTCCCTCCTCTTCAGAAGCCCGAAATGTCATATGAATAGACTTCGTTTGGAAATTCTCGTGATCAATCCAACGAATCTTTTCTACTTCTCTATTACGCAAAACCGGTTGCTGGATTTCAATTTGCCTACAATGAGACGGACTCTCCTCTAAAAGATTCGATAACCCTCCTATATCAGATAAAAGCGACATAACCATACGCTCTCTGATTGGATCGATAGGCGGATTAGTTACTTGAGCAAATAATTGCTTGAAGTAGGACGATAAATGCTGCGCTTTTTCGGATAAAACCGCTAAAGGCGTATCTATTCCCATAGAACCTAAAGCCTCTTTACCTGTTTCAGCCATTTGAGCTAGTACGATACGGATATCCTCTGTAGTAAAGCCAAAAATTTGCTGACGCGAGACTAATTCAATTGCCTTAGGTTGTCTATACTCAGAACCAGGCTCTGGAAGATCCTCTACACGAATCTTATTTTTCAAAAGCCATTCACCATAAGGTTGTTGTTGACAAATTGTCTCTTTCAACTCTTCATCTGGGATGATTCGACCTTGCTCCATATCCACCACAAACATCTTACCCGGTTGTAAACGTCCTTTAGAAACAATGGTTGCAGGATCTAAATCAAGTACACCAGCTTCTGATGCCATAATAACATGATCATCGGATGTAACCCAATAGCGAGATGGACGTAAACCATTTCTATCTAAGGTCGCACCTATCATCTTACCATCAGTAAATGATATACTCGCTGGACCATCCCAAGGCTCCATCATGGCTGCATGGTACTCGTAAAAATCTTTTTTATACCGTTTCATGCTTTCATTACCATCCCATGCTTCAGGAATAAGCATCATCATAACGTGAGGTAATGAACGACCTGTTAAATACAATAATTCAATTGCATTATCTAAAATCGCGGAATCGGATTGCCCAAGACTACATACAGGAAGAATCATATCTAATTCCTCTTGTGTAAAATATTTACTGGAAAATAAAGCCGATTGTGCTTGCATCCAAGAAGAATTACCTTTTACGGTATTAATCTCACCGTTGTGTGCAATGAAACGGAATGGTTGAGCTAATCGCCACTCAGGGAACGTATTAGTAGAAAAACGAGAGTGAACGATGGCTAAGGCAGATGTAAAGTTCTCTTGGAATAAATCAAGAAAATAACCTGGCACCTGCATAGTTGTCAACATGCCTTTGTAAATAATGGTGCGGCAGGACAAGGACGCAAAATAAAACTTATTATCTAAACCAGGAATTGTGTCATTCAACAACTTAGATACGTATTGCCTGAATACATACAATTTTCTTTCAAAATCTATATCAGTTGAACAGTCAGCGGGTTTTTCCATAAATAACTGTTGTATTGATGGTTCTGCATTCCCTGATTCAGCGCCCGCTATTTCTGAATTATCGACAGGAACAATTCTATAACCTAAAATACGCAAGCCCAATTTCTTAGATTTGCGTTCTATCACTTCTTTACACTCTTTAATTAACGTTTCATCTTTTGGAAAAAAAACCATTCCCACGCCATAGTTGCCCAGGGAAGGAAGAGAGAAACCTAAAGCGCTAGTCTCCTCTAGGAAGAACTCATGAGGAAGTTGTACTAGAACACCCGCGCCATCCCCTGAATTAGGGTCACAACCACAAGCGCCACGATGATCCATACGGATAAGCATCTTTATCGAATCTTGAACAATTCGATGGGATTTAATCCCCTTCATGCTGGCTACAAACCCTATCCCACATGCGTCGTGTTCAAATTCTTTTCTGTACAAACCTACTTCATTCGTATCTCTCATGGGAAACTATAAATATTCTAATAAAATAAATAATAATTCAAAAGCGAGATAACATGTAATTAATGTTATCGTAGGTAGATTATATACCTAATTTCAAATTTAATTAAAAATAAATTTGGCAAAAGGCAATAAACACAAAATATTCTTCGGAATAGAAATATTCAGAAAAGCGACACAAAAAATCTTGGTAAAATACTATTTAATCGTAATCGTCCCCGTATGAATCTCCAAAATCACTCTCTCCAGCCGTATCATCTTCGTCTTGAAACTCATTTTCCAGATCATTTAAATAGATGGCATCCACTCCCTCTTGTACGGTATTTAACAAAGTGAGATTTTCAATTTTAGCTGCATCTAGACGCTCAGCTACTGAATCATTTTTTGTCACTACTACAAATAACCCTCCTTCGTTGGTACAAATCTTTGTTCCTTTTCTGATGGCAGAGACGCCATAACCATCAAGTTCTTCAATTTTAGAAATATTAAAGATCATGTTGGCATAATCTTTCTTGAATAATAGCCGAATAGCATTCTCTAATTCCTCTGCATTTGCTGCAATTAAATTTTCTGCCTTCCAATCAATTACGGCATAACTTTCGTTTTGTTCGAGTTGAAATGAATTTCCGTTAGACATTTTTCAAAAACTGGATTGTATTGTTATAGATACGATTAAATAAGTCCTCTTGGGGTTCCTTCTTGAACTTCAAACCTGTTATTTCTTCAAATAATAGAATATAACGTTCTGAAATTTGTTGAACAAATTCGTCTGTCATGACAGGGATACTTTGACCCTCTTTTCCTTGAAAACCGTTAGCAATAAGCCATTCTCGTACAAACTCCTTAGATAATTGCTTTTGGGGTAAGCCCTTAGCAAATAATTCGGCATAGGGTTCTTTATAGAAATAACGAGAAGAATCTGGCGTATGAATTTCATCCATTAACATGATTTTGTCATCATAAAGACCAAATTCATATTTTGTATCTACTAAAATAAGATGCTTATCAGATGCCATCTCCTGCCCTCTTTGGAACAATTTATGAGTGATGGCACATAACTGATCCATATGTTCCTTAGATACTATTCCTTGTTCTATAATCGCTTCTACAGAGATATCCTCATCATGACCCTCACTTGCTTTTGTTGTAGGCGTAATGATGGGAGTAGGTAATTGCTGATTTTCCAAAAGCCCATCAGGCAAAGTAACTCCACAAACCACTCGCTTGCCTGATTTATACTCTCTCCAAAGATGACCTACTAAATAACCCCTAATAACCATTTCAATAGCAAATGGTTGGCATTTTAATCCAAATGCCACATTAGGGTCAGGTGTAGCTATTAACCAATTGGGTACTATATCTGCAGTCTTTTCTAGAAAATAACTTGCAATTTGATTTAGAACTTGACCTTTGAATGGAATTAATTTAGGCAAAACAACGTCAAATGCTGAGATTCGATCCGATGTAATCATTAACAAATGATCTCCAATCCCATACACATCGCGTACTTTGCCTCTGTAATATGATGTTTGATTAGGGAATTGGTAAGGAGTTGAATTCATAAGGAAACTTTAGTAAATAAGGTTTTTTTGCTTTTTCTTCATTAAATCAAGTAAAGATAATGCTTCTTGCGTATTAATTTTCTGCGTTTGATTCATCATTTGAGCAGAATTAGATTTTTTCTTTACGCGGTTTTGGGGAAAGTGAAAAGCGTACAATTCATATGCTTTAATCAAAGTATCTACCTGACCATTTTGAACAATCGATTGATGCAAATCTGCTAATCCGGTAGACGATTCACCATACCTAGCTAAATAGTGACTTTTTAAAATATCGTTATTAATGGAGTTACCTGATATCGAAACTCGATCATTTTTCTGCTTAGAAAATTCTATATCCGTAAGCTCTAACGTAGCCACAATAGCTTCAATTTCAGGATTATTAAACAATCGTGAGTGTAATATGGATTTAGCGCTGATGAGCGCTTTAGGATATTGACGTTTTTCAATAAGCTCATTTAATTGAACAATTTCTGCATTGTATTCAGAGGTAGACTTAGAGAAAAGTCCCTCATAAAAAAGCAAAAAAAGATAAAATAGCGTAGAAAACATTTAAATCTTGATCCCTTTAGTGGGGAATACTACATCGATAAATACTAGTAACAATAACAAAATTACTAAATATAGTGGTACGTAGGCAGTCTGAGTCCAGCTATTAAAGTAATTTTTCGATAAGAAAAATTCAGACGATGAAGTTAAATCTCCAGTAACCCATTGATTTCTTTGACGGGTAAATATACCAAATTGATCTTTGGAGGGTTTATAATTTAGCTTCTCCTCGAAGTTTCTTTTAGGATACACAAACTTTAAGTCTTTTGCGTAGGCGACTAAACTAACAAATGACTCTCTATTCGTTGCTGGAATAAAACTTTGCCAGCTACCCTTCCTTTGATCATATACGACTAATTGATAGGCTCCATTAGGTGACATTTCAACCACTTTAGTAGTTATATCGTCCCAAGTTTGATTCGAACAGTTGGAAGAAACAGCCACCAGTATGATAGGTTTATTATTCTGTTCTACTGAAACACGTTGCTTTAACACAAGTGTAGTATAGGTAAGAAAAAGAAGTATTAAAAGCCCGAAAAAACGCAGGATATATTTAAAAACAAGAACTCTAGATATTCTATACACCCCTCCTTTGGCAATAAAATATTTATAGGCTATCAGAATGGATGTGATAACATATAACCCTAGTAATAATACGCCTAACTCCTTTAAATTCATATTTAGGGGGAATTCAATAAAATTAAATTGCTAATTTTACAATTCTTCTAAATTTAGCATGGATATATTAAAAAGTAAACGCCTCGATCACCTTAAGTATGAAATACGCGGACCTGTGTATGACAAGGCGTTAGCATTACAAAATCAAGGTTACAAAATCACCTCTTTAAATATAGGTAATCCTGCTGCTTTTGGATTCGAGACTCCTGATGAGATTGTCCATGATATAATTGTAAATATACGAAATGCTCAGGGATATGTTGATTCTAGGGGATTATTTGCTGCTAGAAAAGCTGTAATGCAGTATTATCAAAATTTAGGAGTCAAGAATATTTTAATTGAAGATATATACATTGGGAATGGAGTTAGCGAGTTAATCTCCTTAGTCATGACTGCCCTACTCAATACAGATGACGAGGTTTTAATTCCATCCCCAGATTATCCTCTTTGGACAACCGTAGCGGGTCTAGCTGGTGGGAAAGCAGTACATTATGTTTGTGATGAGTCCGCAGATTGGGCTCCAGATATTGCTGATATGGAATCGAAAATTTCAGCAAAAACAAGAGCTATCGTATTGATTAACCCAAACAATCCTACTGGAGCAGTTTATTCGAAAGAGACCGTTTCTAAAGTAGTTGAGCTAGCTGCAAAGCATCAATTAGTGCTATTTGCAGATGAAATATATGATAAGATATTATTTGACGGCACATCACATCATACAGCTGCAGGGTTATCAGATGATGTATTAATCATTACAATGGGTGGTTTATCTAAAAATTATCGGGCTGCTGGATTTAGAGGTGGTTGGATGATTTTAACAGGCGCAAAGCATAAAGCTAAATCCTATATAGAGGGCTTGAATTTTTTATTTAGTACACGACTTTGTGCCAATGTAATTACTCAATATGGTATTCAAACTGCACTAGGAGGTTACCAGTCGATTGATGATTTAGTGGCAAAAGAAGGACGTTTAAATCGACAAATGAACCTTGCCTTTGAACGAATGAATGCCATCGACGGGGTAAGCGTTGTTAAACCGAAAGGGGCATTATATCTTTTTCCTAAAATAGATTTGTCTAAGTTTAATTTCGAAGATGATAATCATTTTGTGATGTCACTATTAGAAGAGCAAAAGATTCTGGTGGTAGGTGGACAAGGCTTTAACTATACAGGAAAAGATCACTTTAGAATTGTATTTCTTCCCCACGTAGAACAATTGAGCGTCGCTTTAGACAAGATTTCCTTACATTTTGAAAACTACAGAAAATGATTTTTGACCAATTTTCTCGTAAGCAAAAGCTATTTATCTTCCTTTTTGGAATCTTTTTAACAAATGCGATTGTAGCAGAGATTATTGGCGTTAAAATAGTTAGCATTGAAAAAACATTGGGATTCTCCCCTCTTCATTGGGCTACGCCGTGGGGTGAATTTTGGGATTTAAATCAAACGGCTGGAGCTTTGAATTGGCCTTTGGTATTTATTACCTCTGATATAATCAATGATTATTTTGGTAAGAAGGGAGTTAGGTTTATCTCCTTTACAACCGCCATTTTTATCGCCTTCTCATTTCTAATCATCTATTTAGCTACATTATTAGTTCCGGCGGATTTTTGGGTTGAGGTAAACAAGGGAGAAGAAAATTTCAATATAAATAGCGCTTTTGCTCGGATTTTTAGGCAGGGTTTAGGTATAATTATAGGGTCTTTATCTGCCTTTCTTTTTAGTCAAATAATCGATGCACTAGTCTTTGAACGTATAAAATCTCGTACCGGATCTAAGCATATTTGGTTGAGAGCTACTGGGTCTACTTTAATTTCTCAATTGATCGACAGTATTTTGGTGATTGGAATTGCCTTTTACTTATTTGGAAATTGGACTTTTGCGCAATGGATGAATGTCTCGTTCAATAATTACTTCTATAAATTTTTCATAGCTATTTTATTCACCCCTGTGCTTTATTTAGCACATTGGTTAATAGAAAAATATTTAGCTCAAGAGAAAACGCTTTAAGTTATCCACGATTACAGCAGTTGATATTCCTACATTTAGCGATTCTGCCTCTCCAAACGATGGTATAGTGATACGTTCATCTAAACTTTCTATGATTTCCTCTCGTATACCATTGGATTCATTACCTAAAATTATGAAGCCTTTGTCTGGAAACTGATATTGGTGAATATTTTCACCATTTAAAACGGCTCCAATTTTTTTATACTCCTTATTTTCCTTTAAAAATGCAGGTAAATCTACATAGGTAAACTCAATGCGTGAAAAAGAACCCATGCTCGAAATAATCACTTTAGGATTATAAAATTCAGTACAATCTTCTGATAAAACGAGTTGCTTTAAACCATACCAATCACAAATGCGTATTATAGTACCTAAATTTCCAGGGTCACGAATGCCATCTAAAACGATGGTAAATCGATCTTGAATACTAAATGAGGGGAATTTCTTTTGTTGAACAACTGCAAAACCTATTTCGTTATTAGCTAGCGTACTTAGTTTTTGGATACTTTCTGCTTCCAAATAATATATCGGAGATTGGGAGTATTTTCCAATTTTAGATGCGAGGTTAACTTGAGATTCATTTAAAACAAAATAATCAATGACAAAATCAGATTTAATTACCTCAAGTATAGACTTCTCTCCTTCTACTAAAAATAAATCATTCTCTTTACGTCCTTTTTTAGAATGTAGGGAATTAATTAACTTTATTTGTTTATTCGTTAGCATATCTTGAAGAATCAATCAATTATCGGTTTTATTGTTTTAAGTATTGGGCTCTTTTCGTGTGGGACCTACCATGCATTTGAAATTCCGACACCTATAATAAACCAGGTAAACATTACTGGTAATCAACAAATAGCTAAAGCTGATCTTCGCGCAAACGTCTTAGGGCTAAAGAATTCATACCATAGATTACTCCCTGCAAAATTATACACTTATCTGGGCATTAAAAGGAAAAGAAAAGATTCTCTTGGGCTTAAACCTAGTTTTATACAATTTTTTAAGTCCCCGAATCCTTCTTATAGTGCTGCCTGGTTAAGTACTAATCAAGCCCAACTTCAACGTTACTACCGGGAAAATGGATTTCTAAACACCGTAATTAAGCCTAAAGTAGATACAATAGGCAACTTAGTCAACGTACAATTTACGATTGTAGAGGGAGATGCTAGTTATTTTACCAAAGAAGATTCAGTTTCAGTCGATAATCCGATCTTATCAGAGCATGTAAATAAATTTCTTAAAGAAAAAAGTGTGATTCGGCCCATGGGTCGACTTCAACTTTCTTTATTGAAGGAAGAGAAAGAGGAGTTAAGCCATTATTTAAGGAATGAGGGATATTATTATTTCTCGACGGATGCTATAGGTTTACGAGTAAATAATCTGAAAGATTCTACACTTCATCGCATTTCCCTTTATTATAAAATTCCTGAGTTTAAAAATCATACCGTTATCACAAATTATGACCGTTTGTATCGAATAGGATTACCCACCTTTTCGATAGCCGATCCTTATGGTAACCCTTTGCTTAATCTTCCAATTCGAAAACTAAATAAGTTAATTAACCTAAAGGAGGATGATTTATATTCCGTGGATTTGTTTAATCAGAGTTTAAAGAATATTTATTTAACTGATCAGTTTAAAACGGTTTCCATTCGATTTGATACAACAAGAACTCGATTGTTTCCGAAAATTGAATTATTTCAAAATGAGAAATATAATTTTAGCTCTGAATTAGGAGGAAGTGTTTTTCGAGGAATTCCCGGTCCATTTTTGACTAACTCATTTAAAATTCGTCGATTATTTACACCGCTAGATTATTTTGATTTTTCTACCAGACTCGGTTATGAAGCACAATCAGGCTTTATCAACACATTAGATACGCGTAATAACTTAGAGTTAAATGTTTCAGCCTCTGTAAACTTCCCTACTTTATACCTACCTAAAAGCTTAATTTCATTAATTGGATCACACTATGGAGCGAGAACTTCTATAGGTGTTGGATTCGATTATATTAATAGACCAGAATACCAACGAACTAACTTTTCCATATTTAAACGCTATACGTGGCAAAAATCAGAGCATAGTTTTTTCACTTTCTCCCCTATTGATTTAAATATTCTGAATACCAATTATCCTAACACAACAACATCTGATGCTTTTATTGATTATTTACAAGAGTTAAAAGAAAAAGGGAATAACTTATACCGTAGTTTTAATCCAAGCTTTGTTTCAAGTGTTTCCATGCAGTATCTCTACCGAGATATTCAACCAAGTAATGAACTGAAAAATGGTAAAATTTTTCAAATAGGTTTAGAGTCAGGTGGATCTACGCTGAATTTTATGCCTAATTATCGATTTAATTTCGTGACAGACTTTTTAAAAAGTAGTGAAGAAATTCAATTTTACCGATTCTTGCGATTCAACTTTGATTTTAGAAAGTATAAATTATTAGGCGTAAATCATCAATCTCAACTTGCTATCAAATTAGTGGGAGGTGTAGCATACTCGTATGGAGCAGATAATGGGTATCAGTTACCCTATGAAAAGAACTTCTTCATCGGTGGGCCATCTAGCGTCAGAGCGTGGAAACCACGTCGTTTAGGACCTGGATCTTATGTTGCAGCGTCTAATTTAGTAGAACAACCGGGAAGTATTCTGCTAGAAAGTTCACTTGAATACCGCTTTAAATTGTTTTCCCTATTTGGGCAAATGAATGGAGCCTTCTTTATCGACGCTGGAAATGTCTGGAACTTTAGCCAAGGTAACCCTGAAAGAAGTACACACTTTAAACTAAATGAATTCTATAATCAAATTGCGGTCGGGACTGGATTCGGTCTACGTTGGGATTTTGATTTCTTTTTATTACGCCTTGATTTAGCGACAAAAGTGATCAATCCAGCTAATGCTGCAAATAAAAAATGGGTTCTGCCGCAAACTTCTTTCGAAGGAGGACAAAACCCAATTGAATTTAATATTGGTATCGGATATCCTTTTTAAGGATTACTTACGTGCCATTACTTTAATCGCTTTGGCCACGATAGCTTCAGCATTTAAACCGTATTTTTCCATTAATTCTGCTGGCTTTCCAGATTCACCAAAGGAATCGTTTACACCCACAAATTCCATCGGTGTAGGATGATTCATCGCCAAATACTGCGCAACTGAATCCCCTAGCCCCCCATTATATTGATGTTCTTCAGCGGTAACAACACAACCTGTCTTTTTAACGGATGCTAAAATAGCTTGAACGTCTAAAGGTTTAATCGTGTGAATATTAATTACCTCTGCTTTTATTCCTTTCTCTAATAAAGTCTCTGCCGCTAGAATAGCCTCCCACACTAAGTGTCCCGTTGCTAAAATAGTGACATCTGTACCCTCCACTAAGTGTACTGCTTTACCGATTTCAAATGTCTGGTCTTCCGGTGTAAATACAGGTACTACTGGACGACCAAAGCGTAAATAAACCGGACCTTCATAATCAGCTATGGCGATAGTAGCTGCCTTTGTTTGATTGTAGTCACAAGGATTAATGACTACCATTCCTGGTAACATTTTCATTAATCCTATATCTTCTAAAATTTGATGCGTAGCTCCATCCTCGCCTAGCGTTAGACCGGCATGTGAACAACAGATTTTAACATTCTTCCCAGAATAGGCAACTGACTGACGAATTTGATCGTAAACACGACCTGTTCCAAAGTTTGCAAATGTCGTTGCGAAAGGGATAAAGCCCCCTAAAGTCAAGCCCGCTGAAATACCAATCATATTCGCTTCAGCGATACCTGTTTGAAAAAAACGCTCTGGGCTATTCTTAATGAATCCTTCTAATTTCAATGAACCAATTAAATCAGCACATAATGCGACCACTTTAGGGTTATGCTGACTTAAATACTCCATTCCAGCTCCAAAACCAGAGCGGGTATCCTTTTTTGTTTCGTAGGTAAATAATGCCATTTCTATCTGATTAATAATCGCCTAAAGTTTCTTCTAATTGCGCAAGAGCGTCTTGTAATTGTTGGTCATTGGGAGCTACACCGTGCCATTTATGTGAATACATCATAAAATCTACGCCCGCACCCATTTCCGTTTTCATGATAATCATGATAGGAGAACCTTTACCTAATTCAGCTTTAGCCTTTTTCAACGTATTTTGAATATCCTCCGCATTGTTACCGTCCATACGCATCACATTCCAACCAAATGCCTCGTATTTAGCCTTTAAATCAAGGTTACTCATAACCTTCTCCGTAGGACCATCAATTTGTTGACCATTTTCGTCAATGATAGCAATCAAATTATCTACTTTGTGATGTGGAGCATACATTGCCGCTTCCCAGACTTGACCTTCATTTTGCTCTCCATCCCCCATTAAACAGAAAACAGACGACTTGTCACCATTTAATTTCTTAGCTTGAGCTGCACCTATAGCTACACTCAGCCCTTGTCCTAAAGAACCTGATGCAATGCGAATACCTTCTAGGTGTTCATGCGGTGTTGGGTGACCTTGAAGACGTGTGTCAATTTTTCTAAACGTGGCTAATTCAGCCGTAGAGAAATAACCACGACGTGCTAACACACTGTAAATAACAGGTGAGATATGACCATTCGAAAGGAAAAATAAATCCTCATTCTTTCCATCCATGTCAAAAACGACTTTCCCAGCTGCATCTGTTTTCAGCTGCATCGTGTTAAAAAACAGTTCTACTATAAGATCTGTACAACCTAATGATCCACCCGGGTGACCTGATTGGCAACCGTGAACCATTCTTAAAATGTCTCTCCGAACTTGAGAACTAATTTTTTGTATTTCTTGTGTATGCATGGTAGGTGATTAGTGAATTTGAGAACTGTGGTTCTTTGTATCCACTTTTTCGATTATGTCAATTATAATTCCTTGCTCGTCAATGACGAAAGTAGTTCTAGCTACACCCATGTATTGCTTTCCATACATAGATTTTTCTACCCACACTCCAAATGCCTCAGCCAATTGATGTTCTGGATCAGATAAAAGAGGAAATGCGAGATTGAACTTTGATTTAAACTTTGTGTGCGAGGCATTTGAGTCGATGCTCACTCCTACCACTTGATATCCTTTTGCTTGAAGAGCAGGTAAATTTTCGTTCAAATTACAAGCCTGTGCAGTACATCCAGGCGTATTGTCTTTGGGATAAAAATACAAGACTGTTTTTTTTCCACTAGGAATAGAAAAGTCATTTCCATCTGAATCCACCATGGAAATAGTAGGAGCAGCTTGACCGATTTGTAATTTCATATTATGAGATAGTTAATTCAAATAATGAAGAACCTTCTAGGGAACCGGATAGGACATCGCCAATAACCACAGGCCCTACACCTGCAGGTGTACCTGTAAATAGGTAATCCCCGGTTTTTAAAGTAAAGTATTTGGAAACCTCTTCAATTAATTCAGCCACATTCCAAATCATCAACTCAGAATTTCCATCCTGAACTAGTGCCCCATTTTTATGTAAGGCAAAATGAATAGGTTTCTCTAAAAGGGACGAATCAAAAGGCTGCATGGCACTCACAAAAGCTGAACCGTTAAATGCTTTCGCCTTTTCCCAAGGAAGTCCTTTTTCTTTTAATTTACTCTGAACATCTCTGGCTGTAAAATCAATACCTAGGCCAAAAGAATCAATGTACTTGTGCGCAAATTTTGCTTCAATGTTTTTGCCTACTTTACCTATCCTAAAAACTAACTCCAGCTCATAATGAACATCAGAGGAGAATTTAGGATAGTAAAAGTGACTATTTGCATCCAATAAGGCCGTATCAGGCTTTAAAAATACCACCGGTTCAGTGGGCCTTTCATTCGATAACTCAGTGATGTGATCTACGTAATTACGACCGATGCAAATTATTTTCATGGCTTATTTCAATACTTCTGATACTAAACGAGCTGCATCTTTTAATAAAAC
>JACCDV010473825.1_pt1 | contig 74440 bp, 61 predicted proteins | sample 7446131 | NCBI WGS metagenome assembly JACCDV01 (sample SAMN15323448, study PRJNA562643) | freshwater metagenome | isolation source: river surface water | place: USA:Blue River Watershed | collected 2017-08-17
AATAATCATGAGTACAATTACATTGAGTTTAAAAAATATTAAATGTGAAGGGTGTGTAAAATCAATCAAAACAGCGTTGGAAAAGCATACTAATATACAAGAGGTGAATGTGGTAAAAGAAACTGGTACCGTTACAATTAAGGGGGAAGGTTTGATAAACTCAAATATCATAGAGGAACTTACTGCATTGGGTTTCCCAGAAAATAAAAAAGGTTTTTTTTCTAAGCTATTCTCTTAATAAGAAATTTGACTAAAACCTCACGCAGAAACAACAAAAAAGGACCTACGATTTAACGTAAGTCCTTGATTTTCATGTAGCGAGACTGGGATTTAAACCCGGGACCTCAGGGTTATGAATCCTGATAATGATAGCTTACCTCAATAACATTGGCTCCACATTACTTATTATTGATTTTTAGCTCCAAAATAGCTTTTAAATCAATAGCAAATTCATCCAAACTAGCTCCTAAGGTGGCTACAAAGCCTCTCACAAAGTGAGAGGCTTTTTTAATGCGAAGCTGCGAAACAAGCTTGCTTGATTGAGCAGATGAGCGTTAAAAAAGCAAAACAAACACGCAGTGTTTGTTTGAAAGGCTTTGGGTAAGGCCAATGGATTGGGAAGACGTTTTGAGTGAAGCGAAAAACGACAGTCCCGTGTTTTATTGAAAGGCTTTGGGTAAGGCCAATGGATTGGGAAGACGTTTTAAGTGAAGCGAAAAACGGCAGTCCCGTGTTTTCTTGAAAGGCTTTGGGTTTATCCAATGGCCGAGAAAGACAATGCCAAGCATTGGCAGTCCCGAGCGATCTTTAGCGTATTTCCCGAAATCATTCAATAAAACCATATGAGTATTTTACAATTTAAATAAAATACTTACCTTTGGCGTAAGTATCGTAAAACGTTAGTATGATACTTAGTTTTGGAAACAAGGATACCCTTAAAATTTGGAATGGAGATTTATCAATGAAATTGCCAATTACCATTCAAGAAATAGCAAGAAGAAAATTGAGAATGCTACACAGGTCAGAGAATTTGGTAGACTTATCAATACCTCCATCTAACCACTTAGAGAAATTGAAAGGGTATTTATCAGGATATTACTCGATTAGAATAAATAACAGATGGAGAATAATATTCATTTGGAGTAATGAAAATGCCGAAGAAGTTGAAATTATCGATTATCACTAAATGATATTATGAAAAAATTAAAAAATATTCACCCAGGAGATGTACTTAGAGAAGAATTTCTTAACCCATTAGGAATTAGTGCATATAGACTATGCATGGATATTGGAGTGCCGCAAACGAGAATATCTGAAATATTAAAGAGAAATAGAAGCATTACTGCAGACACAGCACTTAGGTTATCAAAATACTTTGGTAATACTCCAAACTTTTGGTTAGGACTTCAAAACGATTTTGATATTGAAGAAGCACTACTACAAAAAGGGACTGACCTAAAGCTTATTAAAAGATATATGCCGGATTAAGAAATAATTATTTCTTCTCTTCTTGCTTAGTAATCAAGCCCATCATTTGCTTCATGGTTTTATCCATGCCATCTGGGCTACCATCTAAGAAAATTACATTCCCTTTTCCATATTCAGCAAAGTTTTTGATAGCTTCTGTCCACATGCTAAATAAAATAACATTGGTGTCTAAATTAGCCTGCTTCATCTCCTCTGCAGCTTCTGACATACCCTTAGCAACTTCTTGTCTGAATAAAGCCACACCCTGTCCTCTTAATTGTGCAGCTTCTTTTTCTGCTTGTGCTGATATTTTTATGGCATTACCTTCAGCTTCTGCAGCTTTCGTTTTTGTAATTAATAATGCCTGGCCTTCGTTCTCTGCCGCAGCTTTCAAGTTGTTACTAGCAACCACCTTGCTCATACTATCCATGATTTGCTGATCGAAAGTGATATCATTGATCTGTAAATCTTGCAAGTGGTATCCCCACTCCTCCAAACTATGATCTATCTGCTCTTTAACATAGTCTACAATTTCACGACGCGCTGTTAATACTTCTGCTTGTCTTTTAGTTGCAACATAAGCTCTTATACTACCTTCAACTGTTCTTACAAGTGCTTGCATTAAATCCTTATTGCTAATGAATTTGAAAGCAACTTTTTTCATTGTCTCTTCATCTGAGTTTTGAACAGAATACAAAATCATGCTCTTAAAATACACATTCGCCTGATCTATAGTAACCGCTTGAAACTCTAATTCGATACTTTGATTTTGAATACTTACCCTTCGGTAAATACTTTCAATAATTGGAAGTTTAATTCTTAATCCTGGATGTAAAATTCTACGATATTTTCCAAACATTGTTATGATTGCAACTGTTCCTTGATTCACAGTTATTAAGCTCATGAAAACTAAAACGACCAAAATGGAAAAGAAAATGAGTGTAGCTGACATTTTATACTAGTTTAATAACTAAAGCTACTGAATTATTGGGATTAAAGAAAATCAATTAAGTTGTCGCAAATAGATGATTTTTTGCGATAAAATGTATTAATCTTATCTAAAACTTGCACGACTGATTCTGTCATTTAAAGACTTTCCAATACCTGTTTCAGGGAATTTTTTAATAATAATATAATCTAGATTCAACGAATCCATAAAATACATGGATTTATATAAATTCATACTAGCTTCTTCTAAATCATATGTTGGCGTTATTGAGATAAATTGAAGATTTGGGTGTTCTATTTTGTTTTCACCCATTCCAATATACCCAATCCTACTCGTTGGATGATCATTAATAAACTCTAAAACATCCTCTACTATTACGAAGTTTGTTTTTGGTGCATAATGCATCGGGGCCATGCCAGGTGTAGTTACTCTTTCTTTAACTGTCGCTAAAACTTTTGTTTTACCTACAATGAATTCAATCGCATCTATACTTATTGCACCTTGTCTGTAAACTATAGCATTATTGCCATCAAAACCTACGATGGTTGATTCAATCCCTTTTTCACAATGCCCACCATCTAAGATACATGGCAAGGCATCACCAAAATAGTCTTCCACCATATGTGCAGAAGTTGGGCTAATTCTAGTATAAGGATTCGCACTCGGTGCAACTAAAGGAAAATCTAAGTTGCACAATAAAGCTAATGCAATAGGATGCTGAGGAATCCTAATAGCAACCAAATGACTTCCTGCAGTTACAGCATGGGAGATGAGTTTATTTTTTGGCAATAACAAGGTAAGCGGGCCAGGCCAAAAAGCTTTTGCAAGCTTAAATGCGGCTGGGGGAATATGTGTTACATATTTTGCTACTTCATCTAAAGAGTGCGTATGCACAATTAAAGGATTGGATGAAGGTCTGTTCTTTAACTTGTAGATTTTTTCTATTGCAAATTCATTCAAAGCATTTGCTGCCAATCCGTAAACCGTTTCAGTAGGAAGTCCTATAAGATTTCCACTTCTTAAAACATCTGATGCTATTGCAATATCTTGATGAATCATAAAATGTATTTAATAATGATTTTAGTCCCTATTTTTTGGTTCAATCTTCAATTCTGCAGTTAATTTGAAATGCGACTCTTCCGCATTCATTAAATATTCTTTTATAGCATCTCTTGAAGCGCATAATCGATCTAGTCGATACTTTGAATCTTCATCTTCAATTCCGAACTTAACTTGTTGCGAGAAAAGTTTATTTGAATGAAAATCAATTTTATAATTGATTAAACTTAAAATCATTTCGGCTGCTTCTTCTTTTGAGAAAAAGCTATTTATTAAATCAATCGAGTATAATTGTTTCATAAAGTAATAATGTATTAAGAAATGATAAAATAAAATAAGGGCATGCCAATTGTTATATTTATTGGAAAAGTGATTGCCAAGGCCATAGGAATAAATAAACCAGGATTTGATTTTGGTGCAGCAATCTTCATGGCTGCAGGAACAGCAATATATGATGCACTAGCTGCAAGAATTGAGAAAATAAATTGATCACTAATATCATGCATTAAATACCTACTTAAATACGCAACAAGACAACCATTCAACAGTGGTATTATAATTGCAAAAAAGAATGGAGAAATCCCATTTTTAAATAATGATTTTAACTTCCCACCACTTACTATACCCATATTTAAAAGGAAAATTGACAGAAAACCTTTAAAAATATCTGTTGTAAAAGGCCTAATTCCCTCTGCTTGTAATGGATTAGCTAATAGTCCAATAATGAGGCTACCTAAAATCAATACAACACTCCCGTTTGTTAAGGCATGTTTAATTAGGCTTCCCATTGGTTTAGACTTTTGTTGATCAAAAATGGACATTAAAACAATGGAGATAATAATAGCAGGAAATTCCATTAAGGCCATGATTGCAACCATATGACCACTAACTTGAAAACCTTTTAAATCTAAATAAGTCACTGCAGTTACAAAAGTAACAGCACTTACAGAGCCATAAGAAGCAGCGATTGCTGCTGCATCATATATATTAAACTTGCGTTTTAAAATGAAAAATGTATACAATGGGATAAAAATTGACAAGCTAATACCAAAAATTAATTTTACAACCAAAGCTTGATCAAAAGTTTCATGTGATAATTCTTGCCCTCCCTTAAACCCTATTGAAAATAGCAGGTAGAGCGAAATGAACTTTGAAGTATTATCTGGAATGGCCAAATCACTCTTCATTAATACAGCAAGTATGCCAAGTATAAAAAATAACAAGGCAGGATTTGTAAGATTTTCTAATAATAAACTAAAATTCATTTTATCATTTATAATTTAAGGATTGCACCAGTCACAATATGTTGGATCTTCATTGAATTTATTATTAGGATACATTATTTTTTTCTCAAATAAACATTTATTACAAAAAAGAAGGTGGTATAAAATACTTTTTGTTGGCCTGTTACACAAACTACATTTTAGCCCTTCTACTGCCTCTTTAACTTTAAAACCATGCCAATTACACTGTTCACAAGTAGATAATATAGAATCAACTAGTTTTTTTGTTAATTGTGAAATACAATCCATTCTGGTTGGATTTTTCATTGCGCGCATATCTGTATCAATTTCACAATGACCGTTTGTTTTTAAAAAATCGGAGGCGTATTTTTTAATGATTATATTTGAATCTAAGTCTTTTAATAATTGATTATTAGACTTAATAATGATTCCATGACTTGGAAATTTAAATTTTTCTAAAATTGAATCTATTTGATCGATTGAAGTAACCACTTCTGAAGAAAAATTAGTTTCTAGGAAAATCTTTTTCTCAACTATAAACTCTTTTTCATGTTTATCATACAAACACATGTATTCCTCATCGGCTCTTAAAAATGGAATAAATGGGTGTGGTCCAAAAGAGCCTTCATTTGCAATAATGAAATCAACATCTTGGATAGAATCTCCCAAAAGGCACTTTTTTTTAACTGCAGTAAGGGGGCTATCTGTTCTTTCAATTTCACCCGTGAATGTCCCAAGAATATCTGTATCAATTGAGTCGACAGCAATACACTTTAAACCAAGCCGTTCCTTAAGTATTGGAGCTATGACCTTTTCTTTATTATGCTTTGTGACAATTAAACATGATTTATTTAAAAAGTATTCAAGCATCACTTTCGATATTTTTTATTGTATTTCTTGTTAACATTAAAAATTAATAACAAGAAAATTACACTCAAGAAAATGATCAGGAAAAAAGGGCGGGAAAAAAGACTTGATAAAATTTTTAATTCAGCTGGAGTATAAGATGCTGGATACCATGAACTACCCTCTAAAATGCTAACTACTATAACAATATATACCGCCAAAGAACGCATATTAAAAATTTATGGCACAAAATTGGGCTATTTTTTATATAAAGTTTATTTATCTTTATTATATTTGATATAAATTATTTTTATGAACTATACTTTAAATCAACTAAGAATATATCTAAAAATTACTCAGACCCTAAGCATTACCAAATCTGCAGAACAATTGAATCTAACTCAACCAGCGATATCAATTCAGTTGAAAAATTTTCAACAACAATTCGACTACCCATTAATAGAAATTATCCAAAAAAAAATACATGTAACCGCACTTGGAAAAGAAATTGCACAAGCAGCTGAAAGTATAATTAACGAAATTGACAACATCAACTATAGATCACAAAATTTTAAAAACAAACTTGCTGGTCATTTGAAAATAGCGATTGTTTCAACAGGTAAATATATTATGCCCTATTTTCTAGCAAAATTTTTAAAAGAAAACACAAGTGTCGATCTTACAATGGACGTGACAAATAAATCAAAAGTTATACGTAGTTTATTGCAAAATGAAATAGATTTTGCTTTAGTATCAATTTTACCAGAAAATATTCAGGTTAATAAATTTGACCTAATCGAAAATGAACTATTTCTTGTTGGAAATAGTTTGTCTGAAAATTTGAAAGATATTAATAAAGATTTTGAGAACATGCCATTTATACTAAGAGAGGAAGGATCTGGTACTAGGCAAGTAATGGAAAAATTCGTACAAGAAAATAAAATTAAAATAAAGAAAAAAATTGAACTAACATCGAATGAAGCAGTAAAGCAAGCAATCATTGCAGGACTAGGTTACTCCATTATGCCTCTAATTGGTATTCGCAATGAAATTGAATCAGGTCGATTAAAAATTATACCAATAAAAGGACTACCAATTAAAACAACTTGGAGATTAATTTGGTTAAAAGAAAAAAGATTATCCCCTATAGCTGAATCTTATCTTGAATTTTTAAATACTGAAAAGTTAAAAATTATAAATAGCTTTTCATTAGCTAATAAATAATGGCTATTATTTGTTAAAATATTTAGCAGTCTTTTTAAATAAAATTTGACGGGCCTTGCTCATTGATGTTTTTAAGTCTATTTTTTGTTCCATTAGTTGAATGAACTCATACTTTTTTAGTATTGCACGCTTTGATAAATCAACCATTCCTGCAACTAATAAGACTTTAGCCTTATGCGCTTCAGCTATCTCAACCAAGCTACCTACTACCTTCCCATTTAATGATTGATTATCAATTTTACCTTCTCCTGTAATTAACAAATCAGCTTTTTTGATATGCTTTTTTATGCCACTATATTTTAAAATCAAATCAATCCCATTCTTCATTTCCACTTTTTGGTATGAAACAAAAAATGCCGAAACCCCTCCTGCAGCCCCAACACCAGGAATGGAGGACACATTTAAACCGGTTTCATTTAATAAAACTTTAGATAAATTTTTCAGCCCTTCGTCTAAAACTTTTACTTGTTGCGGATTGGCCCCTTTTTGCGGCGCATAAATATGCGCAGCACCATTTTTTCCATAGAGTGGATTAATAACATCACAAGCAATAGTAAAAGCCACATTCGTTCGATTTGAGGGCGGTATTATTGATGTAATCTGATTCAAGGATGCGCCACAAGGCCTTAGTTCCTTGCCTAAAGCATCTCTGAATATATAACCTAAAGCACATGCAATACCCATACCACCGTCATTTGTAGCACTTCCCCCAAGTCCTAAAAGAATCTTTTTAGCCCCTTTCTTTATTGCATGACTTATCAATAATCCAGTTCCAAATGTTGAAGTTGATAATGGATCAAGTTCTTTCTTTTCAAGTAAAACAATACCCGATGCAACCGCTAACTCAATGATTGCAGTTTTACTCTCTACATCCCACTCATAATGACCTCTTATTTTTCTATGAAGCGGGTCAACGGTATTAATAGAAACCGTTTTTGTTTTAAGGTAGAATTTTAACACTTTGGAAAACCCATCTCCTCCATCAGCCATCGGCAATGTCATTACATTGAAATTTGGCTTTACTTTATGAATGGCAGATTTAATAATACTGCTAGCTTCAAAAGTAGTTAAACTACCCTTAAATTTATCGACTGCGATTAATACATTCATTCTATCAAACTAAACTGGTTAGGTAATAACAAAATGAAAAAATTAAAATAAAGTACACAAATAGAATGCCCGTTTCTTTAGTAAAGAACGCAGTCTTGAAAGATGGATTTACAACAACATAAGTATTTTGTACAGAAACAGTTTTAAATACAAAATAATGACAAAATACTGCAACTAATAATGTTGTAACAGCACCAATCACATTCCACCAGAACCAAAATATATTTTTAAAGAAGATCCATAGAATTAAATTTAGTAAAACGCCAAATATGACTCCGGTATTTGCACTTTTTGCTTGTATATTTTTCGTGAAAATTGCCAGCAAGAACATACAAACAACAGGCCCATAAAACACGGAACCAATTTTGTTGATTGCTTCAATAACTGTCTTGGCAATATCCCCCATAAAAAATGCTAAAACCAATGTAATTAAGCCCCATACTAAAGCAGCAAGCTTTGAATAAGTAACATATTTTTCTGTAGGAACAGTCACTTTTTTTGAAACAAAATCCTCCATGGTTACAGCTGCTAATGAGTTTATATTTGAACTATACGCAGACATAGCAGCAGCTATTATTGCAACAATAATTACACCTATAACCCCGTGCGGCAAATAATTAGTTATAAATACAGGTATCATTAAATCTGGTTTCTCCACAGGTATTTTTGATGCAAAATCACCATTTAAACTTACCAATGTTCCCAGGATTAATCCGCCAAAACAATAACTCAAAGTGATTGGGAATCTGAACAATCCGTTAAATAGCAATAATTTTTTAACGGTTTTTTCATCTTTAGCAGATAAGATTCTTTGAACTTGAGACTGGTCTGTTCCATAATAAGCACAGTATAAAAATATACCTCCAAAAAGCATTGGCCAAAATCCGAACTCTTGATTATCAAAGCCACTATTTCTAAATCGTAAGACTTCTAGTCTTTTTGTGTCTACATTTTGAATGAAAATATCCCATCCTCCAATTTGTTTAAGCCCATAATAAATGATTATGAAAATACCTAACACCTTAATAATCATTTGAGCAACCTCGCTATATACTATTGCTTTCATACCCCCTTCTAGTGAATATAAAATGGTAACAAGAGATATAATTAAAATAGTCTGCATAAAACTGAGCTTAAGTATTGACATTAAGATCAGGGATACGGCGTAAACCGTTACCGAAGTAGCAAAAGCACGACTAATTAAAAAGACAGAACTTAATAGTAACCTAGAAGAACTATTAAACCTTTTTTCTAAAAAAGCATAGGCGCTAACAACCGATGATTTATACAAAGCCGGAGCGATAAATGCAATTAAAATAATCATTGCAAGCGGTACTCCAAATTCAAATGTAAGCCATTGCATGCCTCCTCCTGCTCTTAATCCGACAAAGGCAGGGGCCGAAACAAAACTAATTACAGATAATTGTGTTGCCATTGTAGACATGCATAAGGAGAACCATCCAAAACCTTTGCCGCCTAAAAAATATTCTGTATTTTTTTCACTTTTTTTAAACTTAAATCCTAACCAAATCATTAAAACAAAGTAAAGCAATACAATTCCGTAATCTAGTGCATTCATTTTTATAAAATTTCATTGTTAAAGACAAAATCTAAATACAAAGCCGCAGACCAGGAAAACAAATCTGCACCTATACCTCTCTTTTCCTGAGCTTCTCCCAAAGGTCTTGGATCAAAATATTCATAACAACCATGGTTTTCAACTAATTCCATAGAGTCTTTTTTTATTCTTGCTGCCATTTCTGAGAATCCAAATTGTTCTAATCCATGATACAACATCCAATTTACATTAATCCAAACAGGGCCTCTCCAATATTTTAATGGATTAAAAGAAGGCTCATCGAATGCACATGATGCACATAAAAACCAATCCTTATTTTTCATGAAAGAGCTAGTCAAGTTTTTAACCAAAGATTCGGCCTGGTGTTTAGAAGTAATTCCAGCAAATAAAGGCATAAACCCTGATGACACTTTAATAGGGATCCTATTGTTTGACCTCAAATCATGTGCATAATAAAATCCTGTGTTTTCATCCCAAAATTTATCATTAATTGCCTTAATACTCTTATTATTCCAGTTTTCTATCTCTGAAATATCTACATTCAAGTATTTACCTAATTCAATTAAACCAAAATTGGATTTCACCAACATCGAATTAAATAAAACATCTTGAACTAAAAAAGGAGAGGTTTCAGCAATAGTAGCATCATCATATCCACATGCAACAAAAAGATCTATTAAATGTATATATCTTTTATAGTTTTCATTCGTTGGTCGCTCTGAAGCATCCACTAATTTATTGTCTTTTCTTAAATGTGCAACGTCTCTGGCATTGCTTACATCCATATTGTCAAAAATATGGTCCCATAGTGGTGAGTTGTCCGTCCCACTTTCCCAATTATGTTGAATATAAACTAAACCTTCGTTATTTGGATCTCGGTGATTGTACAAATAACGATGAAAAGCAACCACTTTTGGAAATATTTCCTCTAAAAATTGGCGCCAGTTTTGATTATGTTGCATGTGCTGGTGCATCCTATATAAAATAAATCCAAATACAGGTGGCTGAGTTATACCAGTAGAAGAAACCAATTTTGAACTTCTTTCTAACTCATCTGTCTTCCAGATTTCAGGGCCAGGAAAATAGTTGTCATTTTGTTTATGAAATGCAATATGCGGAAGCATCCCATTAGCCCATTGACTTTTAAACATAAAATCTATTTCTTCCATTGCCCGCTCCTCATTCAAATAACTTAAAGCCAATGCTATGAAACCAGCATCCCAATTCCATTGAAAGGGGTATAGTCTAGCACTAGGTATAGTGTAACCATCTCTCCAGTTATTATTTAAAACATCTTTTAAATCTTGTATAGTAGTCTTATGTACAATTTCTTCGATCATTTTATAATAAATTATAGTTGTATTTAAAATCCAAGTATATAGCTGCAGTCCAAGAAAAGTCCTCGCCACCTAGACCTTTGTTATTTTCAAGTTTTGTATTTTGATCTTCTGGCAATGGGTTGAAATACTCATACATGCCATATTTTTCAATTAAATAAATTGTTTGTTCTTTTATTCTGTCTGCTAATTGATTGAATCCATACCTTTTTAAGCCATGATACATCAGCCAATTTACATTTGGCCATAGTGGCCCACGCCAATATCTTTTTTCATCGAAATCAATCGCCTCTGAACTGTATGATGGACAAAGAAACCAGTCTTTATTTTTAACGAATTTATGTTCTAATTTTTCTACCATACTTTTTGCTTGATCTTTTGTAGGTATTCCTGCAAATAAAGCCATCATTCCTCCTATGATATCTTTTTTAATTAACTCGCTTGTATTTAAATCAAACGGGTAAAACATCTTACTATCATTATCCCAAAACTTTGTACTAAAACTACTTTTTGACAAAGTCTGCCAATGAACTAGCTCTGTTATATCGAGATTGTATTTTTCCCCAATCTTAATTAAGGATTCATTTGATCGAATTAAAAAAGAAAGAAACATATTTTCTTGAATCAAAAAAGGATAAGATTTCAAGATAGCATCCTCATTAAAATCATTTTTGTTCAACAAATCAATTAAGTGAACATATCTTTTGTAATCTAAGTCTGTTGGACGCATTGAAGCGTCTACTTTTTTATTATCTTTTCTGAATGCTGCAACATCTCTTGCTTCCGACAAATCCATTCGCTCCCAAACAGCATCCCATATTGGTGCATTGTCAGTAGATTCCCAATTATGAAACAAACAAGGCAAACCTTCACTATGCGGATCCCTTTTTTGATACAAATAACGATGAACATTTAGTATTTTAGGAAATAGCTCCTTTACAAAGTCATCTATATTAATGTTTTGATCTTTTGCAATCTGTAGCATTCGCTCTAAAACAAATCCAAAAACAGGCAATTGAGTTATACCAGTTGTATTTACACCCTCAGGAGAAGCAGATGACTTATCAATATTCCAAACACTTGGTCCTGGAAAATACTGATCGTTCATTTCATGAAAAACAACATGAGGTAACATCCCATTTTTCCATTGTCCTTTAAAAATACTTCTTACTTCCTCTATTGCTTTTTTATGATCCACATACATCCAACCTATTGCATGAAATCCTGCATCCCAATTCCATTGAAAAGGATATAAAGAAGAACAGGGAACGGTATAGCCGTTCCTCCAATTCTTTTGTAAAACAGATTTTGCTTTTGCAATATTTTCCATAAAGTGAAAATAATTGTACCCTTGCCGAAGCAAGGGTACTTATTATTTATTTGCTTAATAAACCAATCACTAGAAAGTAAATGTTACTCTCAAATAGTAAGATCTAGGAAGTATTGGACGACCAACAAAGAAGTCGCCACTATTCGTTTGTGTATCGCCAGCTCTTGGATTACCTTCAGTAATACCTTCGGAATTAAATACATTAAAGATACCGCCACTAAATCTCAAAGTAGACTTAGCATCTAAAATCATATTGTATCCAGCAGTTAATCTAGCAATAGAATAATCAGCCAATGCAACTAAATTACTTGCATTACCGAATCTCTTGCCTTGATAGTTATTGCTAAAACCTAAGTCAAATGTCTTGTTAGCATAGTATAAACCTGCATCGTACATGAATTGAGGTTGACGCTCTACCCATTTGCCTACATTCGTTGGGGCTGTTTCATCTTTAGTATATGTTGCTTTTTGAGAAGTAACTGAAGAGATTAAATGTAAATTTTTAGCAAATTCAAAATCAGCAGTACCTTCAAATCCAGAAGATTTTGTACTAATAAATTTAGATACTTCTTGAATTGCACCGCCAACATTTAAGAATTGTACTAATAAACGATCATTTAGAGTTGCAGAGAAATAAGCTGCTGTCAATGTTAACTTAGTATAATTCAATTTGATACCAGTCTCATATTGATTGATTTTCTCTGGTTGATAAATTGGGTAAGCAGGCTTACCACTGTTGTACTTAACGCTCAAGCCTCTTAACTCAGGGAAGAAATAACCTTTAGAAAAGTTCGCATAAGCATTTACATGGTCCATCACTGGATAACTTGCTGCCAATGCCAAAGCCCAATCATTCGTGCTAACATTGAATCTGTCAAAAGCACCAGTACCAAATGCAACGTTTATACCATCAGCATTTTTTGCAGTAGCTGTTTTTTCGATGCTGCCATTTGCAGAAATAGTCTCAAAACGCAATCCTGCATCTAATTTCAACTTGCCTACTTGCATTTCATCAGAAAAGTAGAAAGCTTGTTTTTTACTAGTTATTGTTTTGTTCGTATAACCTGGAACTGAAGCAACACCATTTACCGTGAATTTAGTAGCAACATTACTTGCATCTGTAGTTGTTAAATTTAACAATCTAGGTTGATCTTTAAATTCACTTAAGAATCTTAATTGTAAATTAAAATCACCCGCTTCTGTTCTAGAACCAAATGTACCCATTGTAAAACTGTGGTCTATTGATCCAGTTTTAAAGTCTTTTGACAATGTCATTAATCCAGACATTTCACTTAAAGGTCTATTTCTGTCTGTCATGTTATTTTGCATAACTAATGCTGCTGAATTTACCACAGTATTGTCATCTGCATAAGTATAAGCACCAGTTACAGCACCGCTAATTGTTTTTAAGAAACTTGCTTGTGTTAAAGGATTCCTTCCACTACCGTCAGTACCAAAGAAGTTAAATTGGTGTTGGTATTTTGCAGAACGCACTTTAGCATTCAATCTCCATCCATTATCAAAATCTTTTTGAAAATCAGCCATTACATAACCACCTTTTGTCCAAGCACCATTTGCAGCTTGGCTCTGATATAAACCATTTGGAGTTCTAGCAGTCAATAAAGTTGCTGATGCAGTTTGAAGACTATAGATTGTTTCTCCATCCCACCCAAGAGGTCTTTGTCTTGATCCAGTTAAAGGATAAGGTAATAAGAATTGTGCTTTATCATCAATTAATTGGAAGTGTAAAGTAAAGAAGCCATTATTCAAAACTTTTCTGATATTACCACGAACTTGGTATCCATTTGAAGTTAATCCAGTTCTTACTGGACCTTCATCATATCGATATGTTCCACTTACATTATAAAAAAGTGAATTTTCTGTGATCGCTCCACTTGTATTAAAATCAAATCTTGTTTTGCCTGGAGTTGCAAATTCTGTTTCTAAAATTGTTTTAGATTGATTTGAACCATATTTACTAGCATAGTTAATAATACCAGCAACAGATCCAGCACCATATAAAGTAGAAGATCCACCTCGTACAAATTCAACATTATTAAAACCTAAATCATTTCTAAAGTATACATCAGGTGCTGATGAGTTTAAACCCATCGTACCTACAACTGGCATACCATCGATTTGTAATGGTGTAAATTGGTATTGACCACCAGAAGGTAAGCCACGAACGAAAATGTTTGCAGCCACATCGCCACCACCACCTTCTGCAGTAATACCTGGTACAACTCTTAAGATATCAGCATTACTGTTAAATCTTAATCCAGCTAATTTAGAAGCACTAAAAGTTGTCACAGAAATTGGCATTTCCATTTGACTTCTTCTACTGTTATTTGCTGTAACGACAATTGAACTTAAAGAACTTCCTGCTTCTTTTAAAACAACCACAAGGTCTTTAGAATTTTCAGTTACAGGAACCAAAGCATTATCATAACCAACAAATGATACTACTAAAGTTTGTTTTGTTGCTGCGTTAAGTGATAATACAAAACTACCATCATCACCAGAAACAACTCCACCTTTACTGTCTTTTAATTTCACTGATGCACCAGCAATAACTGCACCTTTTGCATCAACTACTTTCCCTGAAACCGAAGTTTTTTGGGCAAACAATAATTGACTAGTGAACAAAGTGAATAAAAGCAATAAGAAACTTTTATTCCCAGAAATAAATTTTTTCATAAGCAAACGTTTGAATTTTTAACAATTTTATAAACCAAAGATGTAGGTTTAGACGATATAAAAATCAATAATTGGGTTCATAAGAAGTTTCAAAGTACCGTAATCGTTTACGTAATCGATTACGGTGGAAAATAATTTTTATTATCCCAAAAACTATGGTATTTTAAGTTTTGAATCTGTGACTATGATTAAAAAGCGAACAACACTTAAGGATATTGCCGAGAAACTAGGCATTTCAGTGGCTACTGTTTCTAGGGCCTTAAAGGACCATCCTGAAATTAGCCAAAGAATCAAAGATCAAGTGGCTTTATTAGTGGAAAGTATGCATTACAGGCCCAATTCCTTTGCTGTTCATTTGAAAAATCAACACTCCAACATGATTGGTGTAATTATACCAAAGATTGTTCATTTTCACTCCTCCACCATACTTAGTGGGATCATCGCTAAAGCACAGGAATTAAATTACCAAGTACTTATTTGTGAATCAGGCAAAGATGCTGAATCAGAAAGAGTAAACACAACAGCACTTATTAATACTGGAATTGACGGCTTATTGGTTTCTCTTTCTAATAATAACTTTAGTGAGGATTTTTTTAGTGAACTGCATGCAGAGGGATTTCCAATGGTATTCTTTGACAAAGTGCCTACAACTATTGCTAGTCATAAAGTCTTAACCAATGATTATACAGGCGCATTTTTAGCCACTGAGCACTTGATCAAAAACAATTATAAAAAAATTGCTCATTTCAAAGGTCAAAAAGGGGCTAGAAATACCCAGCCTAGGTTTAATGGATTCCTTGCTGCTCTTGAGAAATATAATATGCATTTTGAAAAGAACTTTGTGATTGAATGTGAAAAATGTACCGAAGAAGAAGGCTACAATGTGACAATGAACATCATGCAGCAAGCAGAAAGACCTGATGCTATTTTTTGTGTGAATGACGAGATGGCCATTGGGACACTTAGCGCTTTAAAAAAACTAAATATAGACGTACCTAATCAAGTGGGGGTAATTGGATTTAGTGACTTAACAGCCGGAAAGTATATAACCCCATCCTTAAGCACAATTGCTCAATCAGGTATTGATATCGGGCACAAGGCAGCTGAATTGTTGATCAAGGAAATTCATAACAAATTAAAGAATGATAAAGTTTTTCAACAACATATCATTGAACCAATTTTAGTTGTTCGAGATTCTTCAAGCAGGCATTCTACTATTGATTGATTACTTTCTTCCTAACCACCAATACACAGGTAAACCTGAAGCAATAAGTACAATACCCATAATCGCTTCAAAGGGTTGGTTAAGTATTGTCATCACACAAATCGTAATACAAAACAATAAAAACAATATGGGTACAACAGGGTATCCAATCACTTTATACCCTCTTTCTTGACTAGGGGCTTTAATACGTAAATACATTAAACCAACTGCGGTAGCTGCGTAAAAAAGGAATGCTGCAAAAACAAGCATATCCGTTAATTGATCAAAGCTTCCAGAGAAAACCAAAAGAATTGCCCAAATAGCTTGAATAAACAATGCTTTATCAGGTGTATTGTATTTTGGATGAACAGATTCCGCTTGCTTAAAAAATGTTTTATCCCTGGCCATCGCATATAACATTCTTGCAGACATTAAGATGCTACTATTGGTTGAATTTAAAGTAGTGACCAAGATTAAACAAGCCACTAGGACCATCCCCAGAGTTCCACTTATTTGTCCAGCCACTTCAACTGCTGCGATTTTATTGGGCGTATCATTTAATTGAATGAAGTAATCAATTGGCAAAACATATAAAAAGACAAAATTAATTAACACATAGACCGCCATTACACTTAAAGTACCTAAGCCTAAAGCCAATGGCAGGTTTCGTTTAGGATTTTTTATTTCTTCTCCTATAAAAGCAATATTGTTCCATCCATCATAGCCCCAAAATGCCCCTAAACTTGCTAAGAACATTGCTTTCGTCAAAGTCCACCCATTCAAGTTTGAGGTTGTCCCTTTAGCTGAACTAGATAGATTAGACATAGTCCCATGTTCAGAATTCAACCCAATAATTAAAAAAAAGGCGATAGCAAACAGCATCGCATAGGTTAGAATGCTACTTAGTTTCTCTGCAAATTGAATACCTCTATAGTTAAGCAAGGTTAACAATAGAATTAGCAAGGCAGCTAAAAATTTAATGAACAAATTTTCAAATAAATGCAGCCCTAAAAATGTAGCGTCTGAATCAATGAACGGTAAAGGGTATAAGCTATTTAAAGACTGTGCAAAAATATATGCTAATGCACTAATTGATGCTGTCTTGATCACTGCAAAACTTGCCCATCCATATAAGAAAGAAAAAAATCGTCCGTAGATTTTTTGAAAGTAGTTGTACTCGCCGCCTGAGTTTGGATACATGCTTACCAACTCTGCCGTACACAAGGCGCCTGCTAAACTTACTATACCAGCAAGCAACCAACAAAGCAAGATCAACCATGGGGATCCCAATTGTTCTGCCATTGGTGCAATTTTTTTAAAAACGCCCGATCCAATGATCACACTAATGACTAAAAAACTTGCAGCTCTTAATCCTAATTTTGGTTGTAAACTATTTGTTGAAGTTCCCTGCACGTTTTATTTTTTAAATTTTAGTAAACCCAAAACCTGGTTCATTATTGATGATTAAGCAACCATCCTGTACTTTAAATCCACCAGTCACCAAATCTTCCATTAAATCGAAACTGCCATCAAGGTCTATATACTTTGTATTTGGACAGGCATAAGCCATATGCAGTGCAGCTGTAATACTAATGATACTTTCATCATTGCAACCCCAGAATAAATCAATACCTGCATTATGTGCAATTGATGCAATTTCTTTGGCTCCAATTAAGCCGCCACATTTCATTAGTTTGATATTATAAATACCGAATGCTTTTTCGTCAGCGGCAAATTGCAAAGCTGCTTTTGGATCTTTCAAAGATTCATCCGCCGTTAAAATTTTTCGCTCTAAAACAGATAAAGAAAGCAATGCATTTTCTTGACCAACCGGTAAAGGTTGTTCAATCAATTCTAAAGGATAGCCCGAAGTGGCTTTTAAAAATACTTGTAATGTATTTAAATCGTAACCTTGATTTGCATCCACTCTTATTCTATAATCTGCACCCATGGTCTTATATAAAGCAGCAATGCGCTCAATATCTTCATGGACATCCACCCCTGTTTTTACTTTAAACACTTTAAATCCCATAGAAGCATATTCCTTTGCTTCCAAAATTGTTTCATCTACCCCTTTTATACCAATTGTCATAGAAGTAGGCAAAGCATTCATTTTTTGTCCATAATACGAAGCAACAGAAACGCCAATGAACTTGCCAAATGCATCATGTAATGCAATATCAATGGCAGCTAATGTTCCCGGCAATTGGGGGAAATGCAATTTGGTTTCAAAAATGATTTGCTGAAAATGACGAATATCTCTTCCTACAAAATTTGCTACAAAGTCTGTATTTAAATTTAAAACTGTTTGTTCAGTTGTTTCGCCAACTACTTCTTCTGCTGGACTTGCAGAACCAATACCAATTATACCATTGGCTAATTCAATTTCCAGAAAACCTAAGCTTACATCTGAAAATGTATTGTACGCGATTGTATAAGGCTTCTTTAAAGCCATTTTTTGAATGTACGCTCTTACTGCTACTATTTTCATATTAAGAATGCATTAAAGCTTTAAGTACTGGCATAATTGGTTCAACACCTTCTTGTATTGGCAACAAAACCGGGAGGTTTAAAATAGTTGCATATTCTTTTTGATAAGCATAGGCTTCTTCTTTAGTGCAATGTTCTGTATTCACAGCAACAGCAATTACTTTTGATCCAAGCTTCTCAATAATTTCTATTTCCGAAGCAACCGATGGTATCTCTCCCCAATGCGCTTCGTTGTCGAAATATTTTCGTTTAGGTGCGAATATCAAAACAACATGTTTTGCATTTCCTGATATTAATAGTTCTATACCACATGGCCCACTTGGATTTCTTAAAGACGATTGTCCTTCTAAAAAGATCATTGCCGGATTTGTTTCTTTCCAACAACTAACAATTGCATGCTCTAATTCACCTGATACAAAGTCATTCAGCGTAGAGTCAAATATGAAACCATATTGACCGCCTTGTAACCATCCAGTTTGTCCTGTATAAATCATTTCTGCTTTTAGCCCTTCCGCATGACAAGCTTGTTTTAACATACGTGCTGTCGTTCTTTTCCCCATTGCACAATCCATCCCTATTACTGCAATAATTGGTGCAGAAACATTAAAAATAGTACCCTCCCAAAAATGCAAATCAGCTCTTGATTTAGGTTTTCGAACATCAATTAATTGAGCACCTGAACTTAAAGCCAAGGAAACTAAATCTGCTTTATCATTTAAATATTCATGCAAACCATTTACAACTGAAATGCCTTTTTTTACTGCGTCATAAATTAAAGACAACATATTGGCTGGCAAAACACCCCCAACGGTAGCCACACCAATTATTAAATAATTAACTTCCTTTACATGTTGCATAGCATTATCCATTGTAGCGAATACGGGTATGCCTCTATTATTGCCATCTAATAATTCACCTGCATCTTTTCCCGCAGTAGCTTCACAATCTACCAAAGCAACAATATTAAATCGTTCTGTACCTCTTATTAAACCATGAGCTGTTTTTGCGTCCGAAGTCATTAATAAGCCATCCGTTAATACAATCGCATTTTTCATTCTCTATAATTTTACTTCTTTATTTTCTTTTGATCAAAACACCAGGTTGTTGCCCGGTAGATTTCATTGACTGATATACCAATATGCCATTCACCCATACCATATCAATACCTGTAGATAAAGCTTTACTGTATTTAAGATTTGCTTGATCTACGACAGTGGCAGGATCTAATAATACTAAATCAGCATAATTGCCGACTGCAACGGTTCCTCTGTTTTTAAAACCAAAGAAAGCTGCAGACTGACCTGTCATTTTATGAATCGCTTTTTCTAAGGGCATTAATTTTTCCTCTCTTACATATTTACCTAATACTCTTGTAAAAGCACCATATCCTCTAGGATGCCCTCCCGCATTTCCATCAGAACAAATTATTGCTTCTGGCCAAGCCATAAATACTTTTACATCTTGTTCACTCATTGCTTTTCCAGCGATTGCTTCAATACTACCCGAATAATTTGGGTTTGCTTTTTTAAAGTCTTCTGCGATTTTGATTAAACTCATTAATGCTTGCGCTGGTTCTTCACCTCTTTCAATACCAATAGCAGAGATTGTTTTACCAACATAAGTTGGATTGGGTGCAAACTGAACTAAAACTGATTCATTTGGGTCAAATAATTGTTTAGTCGCCATTTGAGCACTTGCTAAATTGTCAAAATCCTTACCAGGAAATAAGACCCTTAAAGTAGAGTTCCAATAGGTGTAGGGATAAATATCTGCAGTAATTTTAATTCCAGCTGCCCTTGCTTGATTTAATTTATCCAAAATTTTGTTTGCAGTGCCCCAATTTAATTTATTGGCAATCTTTATATGAGAAACTTGTACAGGCATTTTTGTTTGCCTGCCAATTTCAATAATCTCGTCTATCGCTTCATCCATATGCAAGTCCTCGCTTCTTATGTGACTTGTGTACAAACCGTGATGCGCTGCAGTCACTTTTGCCAGATCAATTACTTCTTGCTTACTTGAATAAAAAGAAGCTTCATATTCCAAACCTGTTGATAAGCCAAATGACCCCTTCTCTAATTCAGTAGCAAGGATTGATTTCATTTTTTCGATCTCTAAAGGTGTTGCAGTTCTATACAAATCATCCTCTCCCATTGCGATTTCTCTTAAACTAGACTGACCAGTATAGGTAGCCACATTCGATACCACCGGGTTTGCTTTCATCCATTGTGTTAGACTATCCATTGGATAACTATTCCCATCTTGCCCAATAACAATCGTTGTAATGCCCTGACTAGAAGTGGATAAACCAGCACGGTTTTTATTCAGATCTCCAAAATGATGACTATGTGAATCAATAAATCCAGGCGACAAAATTTTACCTTTTCCATCTACTATATTATCTGTCTTTTCCGGTTTTAAATTACCTATGGCCACAATTTTTTGCCCAACCAGTCTTACAGCTGATTTAAAAGCAGGCTTCCCTGTGCCATCAATCAATTGTATATTGGTTATTAAAGTGCTTGATTGAGCTTGAGCAACAATTGCAATCATGCTGATTGAAGCAGATAAAAAAAGGTGCTTGATTGTTGCCATAAAATGCTATTTCTCAAATTTACCCATTTTAACTAGTTTTTAAGCGCCTAAATTTGATTTATCTTTGTGCTATAATTCAAGCTATGTGTTATGTGGTAGGGGTCAAAGTACCCAAAAAGCAAAAGGTTAAAATTGGAGACAAAAATATTGAACTCGACCCCATTGAAATACCGGCTCAATCCGGCTTTAGCTACCAGCAATGGCCTGTTATTTTTAATGAAATACAAGGTTCAGAAAGCATCCTAAGACCAGGTTTAATGCATTGGGAACTCATACCAAACTGGGTGAGGAATCAAAAAGAACTCAATGAATCCAGAAAAAAATACACTACACTAAATATTAAATCAGAAGGGATTTTACAAAATAAAGTAGCACAAGCATTAGTACATACGAACAGATGCCTTGTATTAGCAACTCATTTTTTTGAATGGCAGGAAGTGAATAAAGAAAAATTTCCGCACTGTATACAATTAAAAGAGCGTGATTTATTTTACATGGCTGGCGTTTGGAATACTTGGACAGATTATTCAACTGGAGAAACAAAAAATAGCTTTGGCATCATTACAACTGAGGCAAATAATTTCATGGCCAAGATACATAATGTAAAAAAACGTATGCCTACGATCTTAGACGAAACCTTAGCAAAAGCATGGGTCTCTGATAAATTAAATAGTAATGAGATTCAGGAAATTGCTGGAACAAGAATCAATGATGATGCTTTGCAAGCGCATACAGTTGCAAAAAACTTTATGCAATCAGATGATCCTTGTGAAAAACAAGTCTATCAAATTTTTACACCACAAACTTTATTTTAATTCACTAATTATTGAAAACACAGAAGGCAAAAATTGAAATTTACTTCAATTCATGCGTTTCGTGCAATTCAGGCACAATCACGTCTTTGAATCCTTTCTTTCTTAGTCTTTCGGCAAAATGATCTTGCACTTCTGGTTCACCATGTACAATATAAACCTGCTTCACTTCAGAAGGAATTTGACAGGCTAAAAATTGCATCAAATCTTCGTAATCACCATGTGCACTCATGCTTTTGATAGAGCCAATTTTACTTCTTACTTCAAAAGGCTCTCCATATATTCTTACCTCTGTAGCACCATTCATTAGACGTCCTCCTAATGATCTTGGCTCACAATAGCCTACCATCAAGATGGTATTTTTTTCACTTCCAATATTGTTTTTAATATGGTGTTTCACCCTGCCAGCATCGGCCATGCCAGAAGCGGATATGATTACTTTAGGATGCATGTCTTCGTTCAAAGCCTTGCTTTCTTCCACCGTCTTGATATACCTTAAGCCTTCGAAGTCAAACGGATCATCATCGACCTCTAATATTCTTTGAATTTTTTTATTGTAATACTTAGGGAATTTTTTCAACATTTCAGTTGCTTCAATACTCAATGGACTATCAACGTAAATTGGAATATGGGGCAATCTTTTTTCTAAAGAAAGTTGGTTTAATTCAAATAAAATTTCTTGGGTTCTTCCAACACTAAATGCTGGAATTATTAAATTTCCTTTTTGCTCTATACAAGTTAGTTCTATCCATTTCAATAAATCATCTGGGGTAGAATGCACCAAGTCGTGTAATTTATCGCCATAAGTACTTTCAATAATGATGAAATCTGCTGGCGGGAAATTGGCAGGCGATCTCAAAATCATATCTCGATATCTTCCGACATCCCCACTAAATGTAAGGGTTTTAGTTTCATTATTTTCCTTGATAATTAAATTCACAGCAGCACTTCCAATGATATGCCCTGCATCCGTATACATCAATTCAACATGTTCTGAAATTTTATAGGGCTTATCATATTCAACAGTTTGTAACAAGGGCAAAACTAAATTCACATCATCCATTGTATATAATGGTTCTACCAATGGCATGCCTTCTCTTGTTAATCTTTTATTCTTATACTTTGCGTCGTCTCTTTGGATCATTGCCGAGTCTTCCAATAAAATCTCTGTCAATGCTTTTGTAGCTGGAGTACAATAAATTTTTCCTCTAAATCCTTCTGCGGCAAGCTTAGGCAATAAGCCAGAATGATCGATATGTGCGTGAGAAAGAATGACATAATCAACAAGCTTAGCATCGAAACCAAAACTAGCATTGTATGCATCTGTATCTCTTCCTAAACCTTGAAACAGGCCACAATCTAATAAGAAATTTTCCCCGTGGGCTAATTGTACTAAATGCTTTGAACCAGTCACTGTGCGCGCAGCTCCGTGAAAACTTATTTTCATACGATGAGATTTGAACTAAAGTTACAACTATAAAGCGATGGCTGCAACGATATAGTCCGCAATTAAAATAAGGATGCAACTCACCACAACAGATTTGGTGCCAGCCTTTCCAATTTCTAGCGCACCACCTTTTACGTAATAACCATAAAATGCAGGAACAGTACTAATGATCATGGCGAAAACTAAGGACTTATAAAAACCAATAAAGACATAATTAATCATAAAGCCTTTTCGAATACCGGTGATAAAAACTTCTGCAGGTACCACATTTGTCCAACTGCCAACCAAATACCCTCCCCAAATACCTATCACTGCAGATATTCCAACCAATAATGGAACAGTTGTAATCGCCCCTAATATCTTTGGAAGAATTAAATAACTCTTTGTGTTTACGCCCATAATTTCCAAGGCATCTATCTGCTCACTTATGCGCATATTCCCTAGTTCACTTGCTATTTTACTTCCTACAACACCAGCTAAAACGATACTTAAAAAAGTGGGTGCAAATTCCAATAAAATACTATCTCTTACTACAATACCAATGGTAGCTAAGGGAACCAATGGACTAACCAATTGGGATGCTGTTTGTACCGTAGTAACTGCACCTAAGAAAAAAGAGATAATCACCACAATTGGCAATGAGCCAATACCAATATCCACGCATTGCCTAATATACTCCTTCCAAAACATACTTTTGTTTTCGGTTGCAGTAAACATGCCCTTGAGCATGAGTAAATACTTACCAAATAGGGTGAAAAAATTCATGGATATTTTTTATAAATTCTATTTCTTTTTCTTCTTCAATTTCTTCCACCAACTAGTTCTTTCCACTTCCACAGCAGTGTCAATTCTTGTTTTCAGCTGTGCATCCACTACAGCCACCGTAGCCATATTTATAATATTACGAACACTAGAACCTAATTGTAATACGTTCACAGGCTTTTTCATCCCTAATAACACAGGACCAATTACATCTATACCGCCTATTTCTTTTAATAAATGGTACGCAATATTCCCAGCCGTTAAATTAGGGAAGATTAAGACATTCACATCTGCGTCTACTAAATCGCTGAATGGATAATTTTCCTTTAAAATCTCTTTATTAAAAGCAAGCATGCCCTGCATCTCACCATCTACAATTAAAGACGGGTTCTTTTGCTTCACAATTCTTGTTGCTTCTGCGACCATTTTTGCTTCTGGCGTATCACTACTTCCAAAATTAGAATAACTCAACATCGCAACCCTTGGCTCCATGTTGAAGTTGCGTACTTCTTTTGCAACCAATAAGGTAATATCTGCTAATTCCTCGGCTGTTGGACTCACATTTACAGTGGTGTCCGCCAAGAATAAAGGACCTTTTTTAGTCAAAAGAATATACATTCCTGCAATCTTTTTCACCCCTTCGTCAACGCCAATAATTTGTAATGCCGGCTTGATTCCGTCTGCATAATTACGAGTCAACCCAGATAACATAGAATCTGCTTCTCCAGTTTCAACCATCATGGCACCAAAATAATTTTGAGTGCGCATTAATTTCAAGCTCTCATATTTATTGATGCCCTTTCGTTGTCTTTTTTGGAACAATAATGAACCAAAGAACTCACGCTTCGCTTCCATCTCGTCGCTCCTAACATCAATAATTGGCAAGTCGTCAATATCTATATTGTTTGCAGCTGCGATATTTCTAATTCTTGTTTCGTTACCCAATAAAATTGGATAAGCAATTCCATCATCATATACAATACTTGCTGCTTTCAATACTTTCGTATTTTCTGCATCTGCAAAAACCAAACGCTTTGGATCACGTCTCGCTTTATTACTAATTAAACGCATCATTTGATTGTCTAAACCAAGACGCTTATTTAATTGCAATACATAAGCATCCCAATTTGTAATTTGTAATTGCGCCACACCAGATTCAACAGCCGCTTTCGCAACTGCAGGTGCAACCGTACTTAACAACCTTGGGTCTAATGGTTTTGGTATAATATATTCTGGACCAAATGATAGATTTGATTGATTGTATGCCATATTCACTAAGTCAGGCACTGCTGTTTTAGCTAGTTCTGCTAATGCTTTGACCGCAGCTAACTTCATGGCCTCATTGATTGCAGATGCACGCACATCCAATGCACCTCTAAAGATATAAGGGAAACCTAAAACATTATTTACTTGGTTCGGGTAATCTGTCCTGCCCGTTGCCATGATGATATCTTTTCTAACCGAAGTGGCATCTTCATATCCAATTTCAGGATCAGGATTTGCTAAAGCAAATACAATTGGATTCTTTGGCATAGAAGCAATCATCTCCTTCGTAACTACATTCCCTACACTCAATCCTAAAAACACATCCGCCAATTTTATTGCTTCTGGCAAAGTCATTTTATCCGACTTAATTGCAAATGGCTTTCTATCTTCTCCTAGATCTGTTCTACCTTGATGCAATACACCGTCTTTATCAAACAAGGTAAAGTTTTCATAACGCGCACCTAATGCAACATATAACTTGATACAAGCCATCGCTGCAGCACCAGCGCCATTCACCACAAACCTAGCTTTATCAATTTTCTTTTTTTGTAATTCTAACGCATTCAATAAAGCAGCACTACTAATGATCGCTGTTCCGTGTTGATCGTCATGCATTACAGGAATATTCATTTCCTCTCTCAAACGCTGTTCGATATAAAAACATTCAGGCGCTTTAATGTCTTCTAAGTTAATCCCTCCAAAAGTGGGCTCTAATGATTTTACAATTTGTACAAATTTCTCTGGATCAGTTTCATTGATCTCAATATCAAACACATCAATGTCAGCAAAAATTTTGAATAATACGCCCTTTCCTTCCATGACAGGTTTACTAGCTAATGGGCCAATATTTCCTAATCCTAAAACAGCAGTTCCATTGGTAATTACGCCAACTAAATTTCCTTTAGCTGTATACTTATATACGTCGGAAGGATTGTTTTTTATTTCTGTACAAGGAATAGCGACACCTGGACTATAAGCAAGGGATAAATCCTTTTGAGTCTTCGCCTCTTTTGTTGGAACCACTTCGATTTTACCCGGTCTTCCACCAGCATGGTATTCAAGCGCTTGTTCTCTTCTTAAATTTTCTTTATTGGTAGTATCTGCCATGTATTTGATTTAAAACGAATGTTAGTTTATATACCCCACAAAGCTAAGGAATTTTAAAATAGTGGCTTAAGCGTGTAATTGAACCCCCAGCCAGGCCATCATGCCTACGCCATGTTCAATTGCAGCTTCATCTATATTAAAGTGTGGTGTATGTACATTATGTACAATTCCTTCCTGCTCATTTCTTACACCTAAACGGAAAAAACAACCTGGGATCACTTGAGAATAGTATCCAAAATCCTCTGCACCCATCCTTTTTTCAGTCTCTTCTACATTTTCTGAACCCATATACTGATCTGCCAATCTCCAAGCAGCTTCTGTAATAATTGGCTCATTGTCTACAGTTGGATAACCTACGTCCACTCTAAAATCAATCTCTGCTCCTGTTGCCAATGCTAACCCCTTAGCTTGCTGTAACATTAATTCGTGAGCTTGAAAACGCCAAACCTCATCCATTGCTCTAAATGTACCCATCAACTTCACTTCACTAGGAATGACATTGGTTGTATTTCCTCCATGAATCGAGCAGATAGATAAAACTGAAGGATTTTGAGGATTTCTATTTCTAGAAATAATCGTTTGCAAACTTTGAATTAATTGTGCTGCAACTAAAATGGTATCCACTGTTTGATGTGGTGTAGCAGCATGCCCTCCTGGCCCTTTGATACTAATGTATAATTCATCGGCGCTTGCCATCACACGCCCTTTTCTAAAACTTAATTTCCCTTCGTTCAATCCCGGATGCACATGCAATCCAATAATACCTTGTGGCTTTGGATTTTCTAAAGCGCCATCACGAATCATATAACTTGCTCCACCCGGATTTTTTTCTTCACCTGGCTGAAACAACAATTTAATCGTGCCTTCAAATTCATCCTTTAATGACCATAAAACTTTAGCCGCACCTAATAAAATGGTGGTGTGTACATCATGGCCACATGCATGCATTACCCCTTCATTGGTCGATTTATAATCAATCTTATTTTCTTCTATGATTGGCAAAGCATCCATATCGGCACGTAAAGCAATCACACGCTTACTTGGATTTTTTCCTTCAATAATACCTAGCACACCTGTTGTCGCAATCACGGAAAATGGAATCCCAATCGCTGTTAATTGTGCTTGTACATATTTACTAGTTTCAAATTCTTGGTAGCTCAATTCAGGATGCGCATGCAAATGTCTTCTAGTTGCAATGTTTTCTGCTTGATATTGCGCTGCTAGGTTTTTAATTTTCTCTAGTAACATAAATTAATAATTACTTTTTGTTTGATCAAGCTGAGCGCCAGTAACAATCGCTACTCCTGCACTGCAACCAATTCGAGTGGCACCTGCTTCAATCATTGCCTTGGTAGTTTCAAAATCTCGAATACCACCTGAAGCTTTTATTTGTACATTTTCTGGCAAGTATTTTCTAAATAATTTAACGGCTTCAATACTAGCTCCTTTTTCAGCATAACCAGTAGATGTTTTTAAATAATCAATACCAGCGATGCCATAGATATCGCAACATTTTATAATTTCTTCGTCCGTCAAGACACCTGACTCAATTATAATTTTAACCACTTTGCCTTTTGAACGAATCACCGGCATAATGTGGTTGATCTCGTCTGCAATCGCCATCCAATCTCCATTTTTTATAGCAGAAATATTTGCGACCACATCTAATTCGTCTGCACCATCCACCATGGCTAAAATAATTTCTGCAATCTTAGCTTCTGTAGCACTATAACCAAAAGGAAAACCAATTACGGTCGCTACTTTCACATTTGAACCAGCTGTTAATTCCTTGGCTAATTTCACAAAGTTTGGAGGTACACATACCGCGGCAAATGCATGCTGCTTTGCTTCTTCACAAACCTTTTGAATATCTGATACCAAACAGGTTGGCTTCAAAATTGTATGGTCGATGTATTGATTAACTGGCAACATAATTTTATTTTTAAGCCACGTCTCTACCGTGACAAGCTTTATATTTTTTTCCGCTTCCGCAAGGACAAGGATCATTACGACCAATCTTTGGACCTACCGTAATAGGCGCTTGCTTTTGAGCAGAAGGGTCATGGTATTCGTTATCTGTTGGTGTTCCGTCTTCTGTTCTATTGGCACTCAACTTACTCAAATCTGTTTTTTGTTGGCGTCCTTCTTTTACCTCTCTTGCTTCAGAAGGAATATGCGCATGACATAAAAACTGAACCATCTTATAGTTGATTTCTACATCCATTTTTCTGAACAATTCAAACGCTTCCATTTTGTAAATAACCAACGGATCTTTCTGTTCGTAGGTGGCAGTTTGTACAGATTGTTTCAAATCATCCATTGCACGTAAATGCTCTTTCCATGCGTCATCTATCAGACTCAGTGCAATTGATTTTTCAAATTCAGTAGCCAATAAAGCACCATTGGTATCAATATTCTTATCTAGATTCACTAGCACATTAAATACCACTTTTCCATCACTTACTGGCACAATCACATTTTCAATATGCTTTCCTTCCTGTGTTCTAATATTTTTAAAGACAGGGATACTGTTCTGCATCATGTCTTTTTTCTTGTACTCATAATGCGCAATGGCTTCTTGGTATAATAATTCTGCCAAATCATTTTCCTTCTGCGCAGCAAATTCCTCCTTCGTCAATTTCGTATCTAACCCAACTTGAACAATCAAAGCCAATCTCAATGCGTCAAAATCATTTGTCGTTTTATGTGCAAAAGTTAAGTTTTCAATTACTTGATAAAACGCATTGTCTACATCTAATGCCAAACGCTCTCCGAACAAAGCATGATTACGTTTTTTGTATATCACAGTTCTTTGCTTGTTCATTACATCATCGTATTCCAATAAACGCTTTCTTACACCAAAGTTGTTTTCTTCTACTTTTTTCTGTGCACGCTCAATAGATTTTGTGATCATGCTATGTTGAATCACTTCACCTTCTTTGTATCCGGCAAAGTCCATCACCTTAGCAATACGCTCACTTCCGAACATACGCATTAAGTCATCTTCTAAAGACACAAAGAACTGAGAAGAACCTGGATCACCTTGTCTTCCCGCACGACCTCTTAACTGTCTATCTACACGACGAGAGTCATGACGTTCTGTTCCTAATATCGCTAAACCTCCTACAGCTTTTACTTCGGGGCTTAATTTAATATCTGTTCCACGACCTGCCATATTGGTTGCAATCGTTACTGCGCCGGTTAAACCTGCTTCTGCAACCACCTGTGCTTCTCGCGCATGTTGTTTCGCGTTCAATACATTGTGTGGAATATTTTTTTGACGCAACATTCTGCTCAACAACTCACTCACTTCCACAGAAGTCGTACCCACCAAGACAGGTCTTCCTTCTGCTCTTAATGCTTCGATAGATTCAATCACTGCGCCAAATTTTTCACGCTTTGTTTTGAATACTAAATCTTGCTCATCATTTCGAACAGCAGGGATATTTGTTGGAATAGAAACCACATCTAATTTATAGATACTCCAGAACTCTGATGCTTCGGTTTCTGCGGTACCTGTCATACCACCTAATTTGTGGTACATTCTAAAGAAGTTCTGCAATGTGATGGTTGCGTAGGTCTGCGTTGCCGCTTCGATTTTTACATTTTCTTTTGCTTCAATCGCTTGGTGTAAGCCGTCTGAATAACGACGACCTTCCATGATACGACCTGTTTGCTCATCTACAATTTTAACTTGACCATCAATTACCACATACTCAATATCCTTGTCAAATAAAGTGTATGATTTTAATAATTGATTGACAGTATGAATACGATCTGCTTTGATACTGTACTCAGAAATGATCGCTTCTTTTTGTTGCATCTTTTGCTCAGGTGCTAAGCTTGTATCAATATCAATTGCATTCAATGCTACGCTGATATCTGGCAATAAAAAGAAGTTTGGATCTTCTCCTGCACCAGTGATCAATCCCAATCCTTTATCTGTTAATTCAACTGAATTATTTTTCTCGTCAATATGGAAATACAATGCTTCGTCTACAATCGGCATCTCTCTTTGTTGGTCTGCTAAGTAATAGTTTTCTGCCTTTTGTAATTTCACACGAATACCTGGCTCACTTAAATATTTAATTAAAGCGCCATTCTTAGGCAATGCTCTGAAAGCACGGTATAAAGCCAATCCGCCATCTTTAGGATCGTCATTGCCTTCGCTAATTTTTTTCTTTGCTTCAATTAAAAATTGATTCGCAACTTTCTTTTGTACTTCCACCAATTGTTCAATTCTTGGCTTCAATTGAAAATATTGTTGCTCTCCAGTTTGATGTCCAATAGGACCTGAAATAATCAAAGGCGTACGTGCATCATCAATCAATACACTATCCACCTCATCCACCATCGCATAATGATGTTTGCGTTGCACCATTTCGTCTGGTGTATGCACCATATTGTCTCTTAAATAATCAAATCCAAATTCATTGTTTGTTCCGTAAGTAATCCCAGCACGATAAGCGTTTCTTCTGTCTTCTGAATTTGGCTGATGTTTGTCGATACAATCTACTGTAATACCTAACCACTCGAACAAAGTACCATTCCACTCACTATCTCTTTTCGCTAAATAATCATTCACGGTTACAATATGCACCCCTTCGCCTGCTAATGCATTTAAATAGGCTGGCAAAGTAGATACCAAGGTTTTCCCCTCACCAGTAGACATCTCGGCAATTTTACCCTGATGTAATACGATACCTCCAATTAACTGCACATCATAATGTACCATATTCCAACGCACCGGTGTGCCTGCAGCTTTCCAAGTAGTTTGAAAAACTGACTGCGCTCCTTGAATGGTGACATATTCTTTCTTCACGGACAACTCACGATCAAGGTCGGTCGCCGTAGCAGTTAAAGCTTCATTTTCTGTAAAACGACGCGCTGCTTCTTTTACCACCGCAAAAGCTTCAGGTAAAATGGTCCATAAAATTTGTTCTAAAGCCTGGTCGCGGTCTTTTTTTAACTTATCAATCTCTTGGTAAATGGCGTCTTTGCCCAATAAATCCGCTATATCCAAGGCTTCCGCCCTGTTTTGAGCCTCGGCAATTACCTGGTCGATAGAAGTTAAATGCTCCTTTATACGGAATTTAAAATCCTCGGTTTTGTTCCTCAATTGGTCATTGCTAAGGGTTTTATAGGCCTCAAAATGTCCATTGATGACTGGAACTAAATACTGTATTTTCTTGACGTCTTTCTCACTTTTCGATCCGCCAAATAGTTTACTGATAATCTGCAACATATTCTTGCTAAAATTGGGTGTTTGTCCTTGTTAATCAAGGGGCTTCAAAGATAAGTAATTGGGGTGGAATTGGTGATTTTAAGGCCTATTGGATCAAAAAATTAAGTTGAAGGGGGTTTGAGGGGAAAATTGGCTAAAAAATGATACCTTTGCTCGCCTAATAAACAAGCACTATGGCTGGTCAATTAAAAGAAGTTAGAAATAGAATTAAAAGTACCCAAAGTACACAGCAAATCACTAAAGCAATGAAGATGGTGAGTGCTGCAAAATTACGTCGTGCACAAGATGCCATTACCCAAATGAGACCTTACGCTCGTAAATTACAAGATATGCTAAGCAATATCATTAGTAGTTTAGAGGGAGATATGAATTTGGCCCTTGCAGAGCAACGCACAATAAACAATGTATTGTTTATTGTTGTGACTTCTGATCGTGGATTATGTGGTGGCTACAATGCCAACTTAGTAAAAATGACCCGTGCGACAATTGCGGAAAAATATCCTTCTCAAAATGTAACCATCTGGAACATTGGCAAAAAGGGATATGAAAGTTTAAGCAAATTGGGTTACAACACAAACGCAGATTTTAAAGATATCTTTTTAAACTTAAAGTTTGAGACTGTTCAAGCTGCTGCTAAAGCTGCTATGAAAGCCTTTGAGAACAAGGAGTTTGATGCAATTGAGATTGTGTATAGCGAATTCAAAAACGCCGCAACGCAAGTGTACAAATCAGAACCTTTCTTGCCAATTCCTAAAATGGAAAAGAAAGCAAACGCTAAAAAAACAGATTTCATTTTTGAACCACAGAAGGAAGCTTTGGTGGCAGAATTGATGCCTAAAATATTAAATACGCAATTATTCAAAGCAGTTTTAGATGCCAATGCGAGTGAGCACGGCGCTAGAATGACTGCAATGGATAAGGCAAGCGAGAACGCAAACGAATTGTTGAAATCATTGAAAATATCTTATAACCGTGCAAGACAAGCTGCAATTACGACCGAATTAACTGAGATCGTAAGTGGTGCTGCTGCATTAAACGGATAAGCAAAAGAATTATGGAAATAAGTCAAATCATTCCGCATATTGAAGCCTTGGTTTTTGCAAGTGATAAAGCATTGAATGCGAATGATATCACCGAACTAATCAATAATGCCTTTGGATTCCTTGAAGAGCGCATTACGCTTGAACAAATCGAAGCTGCTTTAGAAGGTATTCAAGAAAAATACAGCACAGAATTCTACCCTTTTGAATTAAAGCAAAGTGGTGGTGGATGGCAGTTTTTAACGAAACCTACCTTCCACACAACAATTGCACAATTGAATGGTGACAAGTTCTTAAAGCGTCTTTCTAATGCCGCATTGGAGTCATTGGCGATCATTGCTTACAAGCAGCCAATTACAAAAGGCGAAGTGGAAGCGATTAGAGGTGTAAATAGTGACTATTCTATCCAAAAATTATTAGAAAAGGAACTAATTGTAATTAGTGGTCGTAACGAATTATTACCTGGTAAGCCATTGGTATACTCTACTTCTAGAAACTTCATGGATTACTTTGGTATCAATTCTACAGAAGACTTACCTAAGATCAAGGAAGTATTAGCAGATCAGATTGTAGAAGCGACGGTGATTAAACCAGAAGACTTCACAGACAATAGTGTATTCGAGCAAACTACAGAAGGCGTTGCCGAAGAAAATGAACAAGCAGAGACGCCGAATACAGAAGAAGAGACTGGAGATTTTACCGCTGAAACAACCGATGAAGATTTTGCACCTGAAAGTCCAGTAGATAACGATTAGTAGTTTTCCTTTCCTGGATTTTTCCGAAAAATATTGAACCAAGATACGGCCAGAACCTAGTTCTGGCCGTATCTTTATAGCATGAATGCAAGCCTTTCCTACGCAGAATTAAATGCTGCAGCACAACAATTTGGCACACCACTTTATGTGTACCATGCAGAAAAAATTGAACAGCAATATCAAAATTTATTAGCGCATTTTTCTGCTACTCAAACACGTTTTTTTTACGCGTGTAAAGCATTGACGAATATCCATATTTTAAAAGTAGTGAAGGAAATGGGTTGTAATATTGATTGCAGTTCAATTAACGAAGTAAAATTGGCATTGCATGTTGGATTTTTACCCAGCAATATTTTATACACTAGCAACAGTGTTGGATTCGATGAAATAGCTACTGCTGTTGAATTAGGCGTGCATGTAAATATTGACAGCTTGTCTAACTTAGAAAAATTTGGTGAAAAATTTGGTTCAACCAAAGCTGTTGGTGTTCGAATCAGGCCCGATGTAATGGCAGGTGGTAATTTGAAGATTTCAACAGGACACGATAAAAGTAAATTTGGTATTCCTGTTGCACAATTAACCGAACTAAAAAAATTACAAGAGAAATTTCAAATTAATATTCGCACTTTACATATCCATACTGGAAGTGAGATTAAAGATGTAGCCGTATTTATAAAATCTGCAGAAGTTTTTGATACACTATTGCCGCATTTTCCTACAGTAGAAGTATTGGATTTTGGTGGCGGATTCAAAGTACCTTATCAACCAGGCGAAAAAGGAACCGATATTGAAAGCCTTGGTGCTGAAGTAAATAAAGCAGTACAAAATTTATCAGAAAAATTTGGTCGTCCATTAAGCGCTTGGTTTGAGCCAGGAAAATATATGGTGAGTGAAGCAGGCTTCTTTATTGCAAAAGTAAATGTGTTAAAAGAATCTGGATCGCAACTATTTGCGGGCATCAACACTGGTCTGAATCACTTGATTCGTCCTATGTTTTACGATGCATACCACCATATAGATAATTTAACGCACCCAGATAAGCCGACTAAAGCATATGCAGTTGTGGGCAATATTTGTGAGACAGACACTTTTGCCTGGGACAGGACAATGCCAACTATTGAGGAAGGAGACTTATTAGTATTTTACAACGCAGGCGCCTATGGTTATGAAATGGCGAGCAATTACAATGCAAGGTTCAAACCCGCACAAGTATTATATCAAAATGGCGAGGTAAAACTAATAAGTAGAGCCGACCAGTTTGAGGATCTCTTATCTTTACAAGTCCCTTTATAATAGACCATGATTGAAATTCAACATATCCGGAAAGCTTTTGGCGATAAAAAAATTATCGACGATGTGAGCGCTCAATTCAAACCGGGCATTTGTAATTTAATCATTGGTGCAAGTGGTAGCGGGAAAACAGTTTTGGTAAAGTGTATTGTCGATCTAATTCAAGCAGACCAAGGAAAAGTATTGTTTGACAATCAAGATTTTTCTGAACTATCTAAGGATCAAAAAAAAGAATTAAGAAATAGTATTGGCATGTTATTCCAAGGAAACGCCTTATTTGATTCCATGACAGTGGAGGAAAATGTGAAGTTTCCTTTAGACATGTTTAGTGACTTAAAAGAAGCTGAAAAATTAGCTAAAGTAAACAAAATTTTAGCGCGTGTTCAGTTGAATGGTGTAAACGAAAAATACCCTGCTGAAATAAGTGGGGGGATGAAAAAGCGTGTTGCACTTGCCCGTGCATTGGTGCTTGAGCCAAAGTATTTGTTTTGTGACGAACCAAATTCAGGCCTAGACCCGCAGACATCATTGGTTATTGATAAATTGATCGAGGACCTAACTAAAGAGTTTAATATTACAACCCTGGTGGTAACCCATGACATGAACAGTGTAATGGAGATAGGTAAATATATTATATACTTGCACAAGGGCAAGAAAGAATGGGAAGGCAGTAATCAGGACATCATTTTTAGTCAAAATAAATTACTGAACGATTTTATCTTCGCCTCAGACTTTTTACAAGACGCAAAAGCCATGCGTATGATGGCTCAAAATAAATAAATATGAAAAAAACAATCGCAATCTTAAGCCTTTTATTTGTTGGCATTTTTACTACAATGAACTTGTCTGCACAGTCAAATATTGACCCTAATGCGCCTTTCTTAAAGGATAAGAATATCCCAAAGTTCACATTGAATCTAACAACAGGAAAATCATTTAGCAATACACAGATTCCAAAAACAAGGTATACTTGTATTATCATTTTTAGCCCAGACTGCTCGCACTGCCAAGAAGAAGCAGCTGAGTTAACTAAGAATGCGGATAAGTTCAAAAACGTCTTCTTTATTTGGAATAGCTATAAGGAAATGAAGGATATTAAAGATTTCGCCGTTAAGTATGGCTTAGATAAGCAATCCAATGTGGTGGTAGGCCGAGATCCTGAGTTTTCTATCCCTGTTTTCTTCAGACCGCGTATGACCCCATTTGTGGCAATTTATGACAAAGGTCAGTTCTTAAAAGTATACGAACAAGGCGTTAAAGTTCCTGAATTAGTTAAAATTATAGGTGGCAAATAACTAACTTTGCCCCGAATAAATCAAGTTCAAAATTTAAATTAATAGATATGAAAATTACTGTAGTTGGTGCTGGTGCGGTAGGCGCAACATGTGCAGATAACATTGCACGTAAAGAATTAGCTTCTGAATTAGTATTATTAGACATTAAAGAAGGTTTTGCAGAAGGTAAAGCACAAGACATGATGCAGACTGCTGCATTATTAGGCTTTGATACACGCATTAGCGGTAGTACCAATGACTATACAAAAACAGCCAACTCAGATGTGGTTGTAATTACTTCTGGTTTGCCACGTAAACCAGGAATGACGAGAGAAGAATTAATCGGAACCAATGCAGGTATCGTGAAAGGTGTTTGCGAAAATATCTTAAAGCATTCTCCAAATGCAATTATCATTGTTATTAGTAACCCAATGGATACAATGACTTATTTAGCATTGCAATCTACTGGCTTACCAAAAAATAGAATCATTGGTATGGGCGGCACTTTAGATAGCGCACGTTTCAAATACCAATTAAGTAACCACTTAAATTGCAGTCCTGCAGATTTAAATGCTATTGTTGTAGGTGGTCACGGAGACACAACTATGATTCCTTTAGTAAAGCATGCTACTTGGAATAGCATTCCAGTAACAAAGTTCTTGTCAGAAGAGCAACAACAACAAATCATCAACGATACAATGGTAGGCGGTGCAACTTTAACTAAATTATTAGGCACTTCTGCATGGTATGCGCCAGGTGCAGCAGGAGCAGCATTGGTTGAGAGCATTGTACGTGATGAGAAGAAATTATTCACTTGTTGCGTTAGCTTAAACGGCGAATACGGTCAAAACGATATCTGTTTAGGCGTGCCAGTTGTCATTGGCAAAAACGGATGGGAGAAGATTGTAGAAATGGATTTATCTGCTGACGAGCAAGCGGCATTTAACAAAAGTGCTGATGCAGTTAGAAACATGAACGATGTATTGAAGACTTTATAAAATCTTCACGATAAATAAAATAATAAAGCCTCGCAATGCGGGGCTTTATTATTTTATGCAACACTTTGTTTTTGAATACGGGGCTTTATAATTTTTATACTGATTTAACAGAGCTGGAAAGCGTATGTTTCCTTGTTCTAAATTTCATTATAATAAGCAATCGCTTTATCTGCTATCAATTGTAAATCATGTTTTTTCATACAAGCAAAATGTCCCTGTGGACATTGCTTTGTACCATAATTTGAGCAAGGTTGGCAGGAAAGCTCAGGTACGATGGCATTATAATACCATTCGGTTTGTATGGGATGAACCACTCTATTATTGATTTGGGGTGTACTAGGATAATAGGGTTCTACTTGTAATGCCGGCGAAGTAGCACCCCAAATAGCAACTGTTTTTTTATGAAACGCACAAGCAATGTATAAAAAGCCTGTATCGTGTGAGATGACTGTTCTGGCATTTTTTACCAATAAAGCAGATTCATGTAAATTGAATTGGCCACAAGCATTGTAAATTTTAATTGGATTCACAGCAGCAACTGCATCCCCTTCTAATTGATCTTCCTTCCCTCCTATCAACACAATTGGATAAGGTATCTTATGGCAAAGTTTTTGTAATTCAGAGATGGGTAATTTTTTAGTCGCATAGGACGCACCAATCACCAATGCAATATAGCCGGACTGAAAAGCTACAGGTAATGCATTTGATTTTAAGGAAACCGTATCTGGGATAAAATAATCCAACCCCTTTCCGTCATTCACTACTCCTAAACTTGCTAAAGCATCTAAAGACCTATCTGCGATATGCCTAGAAGGCATCAGATTCATATGCAACTTAGTCAATAAGAATTTCTGAAAGCTTAATTTTTTATAAGAGCATACCGGAACACCCAATGCTTTTTGAATTCTATAAGTTCTAAAATTCTTATGCAGGTCAATGATATAATCAAATTTATACGCCTTCAATTCTTTGATAGTTGCATTCAAATCCTTATCAAAATAATGAAACTGATCTATATACGGATTAGCAACTGTGACCGCTTTCATAGAAGTCTTGGTCAAAAAATGGATGGATACTCCAGGGATCTGCTCTTTTGCGCAACGTATTGCTGGTGTTGTGAATACGATATCACCTATGGAAGAAAAACGGATGAATAATAAACGCATAGGTAGGTAAGATTATATCTATTTCAAAATATAGATTAAGGCAAAAGATGATCTTGTTCAAAATAATCCAAGTCCTTATGATAAGTTTCTTCTGTGAAAACAAAAGCAATCAAAGTAATACCCATTACAATTGCACCAGTCACAATACCACTTTGTACAATTGTCCAGCCCATTGATTTTTGTAAAATGTCTAAGAATAAAAAATTAATTAAAGGCAAAGCGCCACGAACCATGTTTGGGATTGTAGTTGCAGCTGTTGCTCTTAAATTGGTCCCGAACTGTTCTGCCGCCATTTGATTAAAGATGGCCCAATAACCTGTGCTAAAGCCTAAGAAGGCGCAAATAGCATACATCCTGCTATCACTGTTATTGAATGTGCTAAAAAATAAAACCATGCCCAATATGCTAATCATATAAAACAAAAACAAAGCCTTCTTTCTACTCTTAAAATATTGACTCACCCATCCAATCAATAAGTCCCCTACCGCAATGCCGATGTAAGCAAACATCACAGACCTGCCAGAATCAATTAAGTTTTCTCCATATAAGCCGCTTGCAAATTTATTGCTATAGTTGACCATTACGCCAATGACAAACCATGTTGGCAAGCCAATTAAAATGGCTTTGATATACTTTGAAAACCTTTTGTAAGAATTAAAGAACATGAAAAAATTGCCCTTATTGATACTTGATAATTTTGCTGACTCAAACATAAAGGACTCTGCAACACGCACACGCAAAATCAATAAAAAGAAACCTAATCCTCCTCCAATTTTATAACACAACCTCCAGTCTTGTGTGTATTTAAATGTAAAATAGGCAAACACGGCACCAAACAAACCAATACCCGCCACCATGGAAGTGCCCAATCCTCTTTTATTTTTTGGTAACATCTCTGAAACCAAAGTAATACCTGCACCTAATTCACCTGCTAAGCCAATGCCTCCGATAAATCTACAGTAGGCATATTGATCGACAGTTTGAACATAACCGGTTACAATATTTGCGACAGAGTATAATAAAATAGATCCAAATAAAACTTTTAACCTACCAAGCTTATCGCCAATAACACCCCATAAAATTCCACCAATCAATAAGCCAGACATTTGCCAATTAATAATATGCGCACTGTCCACAATGATTGTATCGATGGTTGCACCAACTGCAAGTACACTAGGTTGACGAACAATTGTAAATAATAGCAAATCATACACATCTACAAAATACCCTAATGCCGCTACAAAAACTGGCAATGAAAAAAGTCCAATTTGCTTATTGTTCATGCAAGAAAATTTATGCTTATGCTTTTTTAGTGCGATGTGTAATCACTTTTATAATAACAGGTAAAGTTGTTATACCTACAATCCCTAAAACAATCACTTCTAAGTGGTTCTTTAAATCAAAATTAAAATGCGTCAATATCCAAGCTTGTAAAAAGTAACCTGCACATAACATACTGCCCACCCAAGCCAAACAGCCAATCACATTATAATACATGAACTTTGCTTTATCCATCTTCACAATGCCGGCAACGATTGGGCCAAATGTTCTTATAATAGGAATGAACCTAGCAATTACAATTGCCCTTCCGCCATGTTTTTGATAAAATTCTTCGGCTTGAATCAAATACTTTTTCTTGAAGAATAAATTTTCTTTCCAATCAAACATGGTTGGACCTACTTTGTTGCCAAACATATAACCAACATAGTTGCCTATGATTCCAGCAGTAGAAATGAAAATAAAGAGTATGAATAAATTTACCCATTCATTATTGGAAGCAAATACTTCTGCAGCTAAAGGGCCGCAATAAATACCTGCCACAAATAACAAACTATCTCCTGGCAAAAAGAAGCCAGCAAATAAACCTGTCTCTGCAAAGACCACTAATAAAATGAGCCAAAGTCCTCCATGCTCAATATAAAACTGTGGCTGTAACAATTGACTCCAATGAAAAGCTTCTAATAATGTGATCATGCTAAATATATAATTAAACTTCTTGCGCTTCGGTTAATTCTCCCTCCCATTTGCTCACTGCTGTAGTTGCTAAACTATTGCCGAGTACATTGGTAGCAGTTCTAAACATATCGCAAAAATGGTCGATTGGTAAGATCAAGGCAATTCCTTCTGGAGGAATGTTAAACATCGCGCAAGTTGCTGTTACAACTACTAAAGAGGCTCTTGGCACGCCAGCGATACCTTTGCTAGTTAACATTAATACTACTAACATTGTTAACTGTGTTCCTAGGTCTAAATGAATGCCATAAGCTTGTGCAATCGCCATACTCGCAAATGTCATGTACATCATGCTACCATCTAAATTAAATGAATAACCAAGTGGTAAGATGAAAGAAACAATTTTATCCTTGCAACCAAATCGTTCCAACTCTTCTGTCAATTTTGGAAAAACTGCTTCAGAACTTGTTGTACTAAATGCAATCACCAATGGTGTCGAAATGTGTTTTAATAAAGAAGGAACACGCTTTCTTAAAATCAAATACCCAACACCTAATAGCACCGCCCATAATGTTCCTATACCAACTAAGAAGTACAATAAATATTTACCATAAAAAATGAATACAGTTAAACCTTTTGTAGCAATCACCGCTGCAATAGCACCAAACACCCCTAATGGCGCAAAGTTCATTACATAACCTACCATTTTTAAAATGATATGCGCAACCGTATCTAACGCTTTTATAAAACCTTTTGCAGGTTCGCCAATTGCAGCCGCAGCCACACCAAAGAAAATACTGAATATGACAATTTGTAAAATCTCATTGGTTGCCATTGCTTCAAACATGCTCTTAGGAAATACATGCTCCACGAAATTGATGATGCTAAAAGATTGTGTTTTTCCCATTAAATCTTTAACGCCTGAGCTATCCCCTACTGTTAAATCCAAACCTGCTCCTGGCTTCAATAAATTCACCAATATCAATCCTATTAAAAGACTGATTAAAGAAGCAGATAAAAACCATAAAAGTGCCTTTCCGCCCACACGGCCTACCGTTTTGATATCGCCTAATTTTGCAATCCCCACCACTAAGGTTGAAAATACCAATGGCGCAATAATCATTTGAACCAATCTTAAAAAGATGGTCGTTAAAAGTTTTACATTTTTTGCAAAACTATCAATGGTTGCTTGGTCTTTCCCTTCGTGGATAAAATAGCCTAAAACGGCACCTGCCACCATCGCGATGACAATATAAATTGTGAGTTTGTTAGATTTTTTCATAAGCAGCTTAGTCCTGCAATATAACACATAACTTGTAAAAAAATAGGGGGTCTAAAAAAATGACCTGAGGCCTTTTTTTCATAAAAAACTACGCAGTAATTGCAAAAAAAATGCTATTTTTCAACCTAAATCGAAACCTATTATTATGAGTTTATTCAGAAAGAAAGATTTGACTGCGATGCTAGCCCAATCTGAAGAGGGTGGCAAAGGGTTGAAAAGAACACTAGGTGCGGGTAATTTAATCGCCCTAGGAATTGGCGCCATTATTGGTGCTGGTTTATTTGTGAGAACGGCTGCAGCTGCTGGACAAGCCGCTGGACCTGCTGTTACTATCTCTTTTATTATTGCAGCGGTAGGTTGTGCTTTTGCAGGATTATGTTATGCTGAATTTGCAGCAATGATTCCAATTGCAGGTAGCGCATACGCATACTCTTATGTTACAATGGGTGAATTAGTTGCTTGGATTATCGGCTGGGCATTGATCATGGAATATGCACTTGGTGCTGCCACTGTATCTATTGCTTGGAGTGAATACCTCAATAAATTGACGGGAGGCGCTATTCCTTACGAATGGAGTCATAGCCCTTTTGAAAGCTTTACTGATAGTTTAGGTGTTGCGCACTCTGGCATCATGAATGCACCTGCATTGATTATCCTTTTAGCTTTAACCTTATTGTTAATTAAAGGTTCTCAAGAATCAGCAATTGTAAACGCAATTATTGTGTTTATTAAAGTTGCGATTGTAATCATATTTATTGCAATTGGATGGCAGTTTATCAAACCTGAAAACCATACTCCATATATGATTCCTGCTGGTCAAGCAGCTGTTACAGACAGTGCCGGCAAGGTGATTGCAGATTATTCTGGCGCCTTTAAACACGGATGGGGTGGCGTTCTTGGTGGTGCAGCAATTGTATTCTTTGCCTTTATCGGTTTTGATGCCGTTTCTACAGCAGCTCAAGAAGCTAAGAACCCAAAAAGAGATATGCCAATTGGTATCTTAGGATCATTAGTAGTTTGTACCATCCTTTACATTTTATTTGGTCACGTTTTAACAGGTGTGGCTAACTGGAAGGACTTTGTTGATCCAGAAAAAGGAAGAGAAGCTTCTGTTGCGTATGCAATCTCTACTTATATGACAGGCTATGGCTGGTTAGCAACTGCAGTGACTGTTGCGATTCTAGCTGGTTTCTCTTCTGTAATATTAGTGATGTTGATGGGACAAAGCCGTATTTTCTACTCTATGAGTAAAGATGGTTTATTACCAAAAGCATTTGGTGATTTACACCCTAAATACCAAACACCTTATAAGTCTAACTGGATCTTATTTGTATTTGTTGGTTTATTTGCCGCTTTCGTTCCAGGAAGTGTTGCAGGTGACTTGACAAGCTTTGGTACCTTATTTGCCTTTGTATTGGTGAGCTTAGGTGTTTGGATCTTAAGACGTAAGTCTCCAGAAATGGAGCGTCCATTCAAAACGCCATTGGTGCCATTGGTTCCTATTTTAGGGGCTGTTATCTGTTTAGCAATGATCTTTGCTCTAGATATGCAAACCCTTAAAGTTGCCTTTATTTGGATGATCTTAGGCTTATTTGTTTACTTCTTCTATAGTAAGAAAACAAGTAAATTGAATAAATAGTCCTTTTGGACCTAAATTAAAATAGTCCCGATTTTCGGGACTATTTTTTTTGTGTTATTTTTGCGCACCTTAAATCATGAAACTATGGGTAGGATATTTGAAGTAAGAAAAGCAACCATGTTTGCTCGTTGGGATAAAATGGCAAAACAATTTACCCGCATTGGTAAAGAGATTGTCATTGCAGTAAAAGCGTCAGGTCCAGATATGGCAACCAATCCTGCTTTACGTAGATGTTATCAAAACGCGAAGAGTGTGGGTATGCCAAAGGATCGTGTGGAGGCTGCAATCAAAAGAGCGCTTGGAAAAGATACTTCAAACTATGAAGAGATCTTATATGAAGGTTATGCCCCACATGGTGTTGCATTATTAGTTGAAACTGCAACAGATAACCATGTAAGAACAGTAGCGAATGTAAAAAGTATTTTTAATAAAGGCGGTGGCGCTCTAGGAAATAGTGGTAGCGTAAGTTTTCAATTCAAGAAAATGGGCGTATTTAAATTAAACCCAGAGGGATTGATCATGGATGATTTAGAATTAGAATTAATCGATCATGGATTAGACGAATTAGGAGAAAGTAATGATGATAATGATAATCCAATCATCGTTTTAAGATGTGCATTCACTGACTTTGGCAACTTACAAAAAGCCTTAGAGGATAAAAACATTACACCAATCAGTGCTGAATTGGAATGGATTCCGACAACAACTGTTCCAGTAACAGATGAACAGGCAGAAGATATCAGCAAATTGATTGAGAAATTAGAACAAGACGAAGACGTGAACAAAGTGTTCCACAATATGGCTTAAACTTATCGTTACGAAATATTTTAACCTGATATTATTTTTAATTTTTGCGCAGTCTATCGCTGCGCAAAAATTAATTTCAAAAAACAACACAAAGCAGTACTGGGAAGTTTCAAAAACAACACCAGTAAGCAAACCTAAAGCCCTAGCTACTTCAAATTTGAACGCTGCTTCGCTTTATAAAATACAAAATGGCATCTCGCCAAATTATTACACTACACAAACAGGATTTTTTTGTAATCAAGAAAGGGCTTTTGAAAAGAAGACAAAGATCCCTTTTAAATTTAGATTAGGTTCAGTAAGTTATACAGAACAACTAGAAGGATACAATCAATAATTTATTGCGAATAATTAGCACATTAAAATAAATGACTCGCACCTGCTACTCAGCCATCATTTCTTTTACAACTGCTATCACTTCTTCTGTATTTGGCTTTGAGAAGTAATCTCCATCACTTGCATAAGCTGGGCGATGGGCTTTCGCAGAAAGTGTTCTTGCACTTGCATCCAACCATTTGTAACCTCCTTGCCCCTCAATGACTTGTTGATACATAAAAGCAGTTGCACCACCTGGCACATCTTCGTCCACAAATAAAATTCGATTCGTCTTTTTAAGGGATGCTAAAATTTGATGATTGATATCAAATGGTAATAAAGTTTGTATGTCGATTACTTCGCAGTCAATCCCCATTGCTGCTAAACGAATTGCTGCATCTTCTACGATTCTTAAAGTCGACCCGTAAGATACAATCGTAATATCATCACCCGTTCTAAGTGTTTCTATCATCCCTAATGGCACGGTGAATTCATTGATATTTGTAGGCACCGTTTCTTTTAACCTGTAACCATTAAGGCATTCAATTAAAATTGCTGGATCATTTGCTTTTAATAAAGTATTATACATTCCCACTGCTTGTACCATATTTCTTGGCACACAAACAAACATACCTCTCAAAGAATTGATGATCATGCCCATTGGAGAACCACTATGGAAAATACCTTCTAAACGATGGCCTCTTGTTCTGATAATTACAGGACTACTTTGCTTACCAACAGTACGATAATGTAAGGTTGCCACATCATCACTTAAGGTTTGGATACCATATAATAAATAATCCAAGTATTGAATCTCTGCAATTGGTCTCAATCCCCTCATCGCTAAACCATGGGCTTGACCCATAATGGTTTGCTCTCTAATGCCCGTATCAAAAATTCTATTGACACCATACTTTGCTTGTAAGCCAGCAAAGCCCTGATTTACATCTCCAATATTTCCCAAGTCTTCACCAAATGCAACTACTTTAGGATTATTTGTAAATAAATAATCAAAATATTGATTGAGTACTTCGTATCCATTCAATTGTTTAGGATGCTCGTCCATCACAGCAGGTACTACTGATACATTTAGCGCACTCTTAGGACCTTCATTATGCAAATACTTACTATAAAATGGCGCTTGTGCTTTATAATATTCGTCCACCAGCTTTTTGATTGCTGTGGCATTTTGATGATGTGGCGCTTGCTCTAAAACAATATTTAGATTTCTGAAAAGTTCTCTTTTTAATGGCTCTTTATTCGCAACTAATTCTTGCATCATACGATACAATGGTGATGCTGAGTCTAATCCTGCATAGACCAATTCGGCTGCTTCTTGTATTTTTGATTTAATGGGACCAATATATTTTTCCCAAGCAATTTGTTTCTGATCACGTACTTCTTGTTTTACGTCAGATTCAAATTGATCTAAGAATTCCGCAGTCGCTAATTCATTTTGAATTAACCAATTTCTCATCTGCTTATTACAATCCCAAGTTCTTTCCCACTCTAGTCTTTCTGCAGACTTATACCTTTCATGACTTCCACTGGTAGAATGTCCTTGTGGCTGTGTCACTTCTTTTACATGAAATAAAACGGGTGTGTGGGTTGCGCGTGTATAGGCGATACCTTCTTCAAAGGTTTCGCAAAGTGCAGCATAATCCCATCCATTAACAGTATAAATTTTTATTCCATTGGTGCCTGGCTTTTTTTCGAATCCAGCCAGTGCTTCGGAAATGGATGCTTTCGTTGTTTGCAATGCAGTAGGCACAGAAATACCATACCCGTCATCATAAACAATTACAGCTAATGGCACTTGTAATACGCCTGCTGCATTAATCGTTTCCCAAAAATGTCCTTCAGAGGTACTTGCATCACCAATCGTACAAAAACAAACTTCATTCCCCTCATTTGTTAAGCCTTTGAATGCCTCTTTTTCATTTGAATTTCTAAAAAATTTAGAAGCAAATGCAAGCCCTAATCCACGAACCATTTGACCTGCTGTAGGCGCAATATCCGCTGATATATTAAAACTATCTACCAAAGGCAACCACTCGCCTTTCTCATTTACAAATGGGGTGCTGAAATGGGAATTCATGTTCCTTCCACCACTATATGGATCATGCTCTACATCGGCGTACAATTGAGCAAAATAATCTTCAACATTGGACACACCTATCGAAAACATCCATGTTTGATCTCTATAATAACCACTTCTAAAATCTCCTTTTTGAAAAAATTTTGCTAAGGCAATCTGTGCGACTTCCTTGCCATCACCGAAAATGCCAAATTTGGCCTTCCCAGTCAATACCTCACGTCTTCCTAACAAACTCACTTCTCTACTAACTAGTGCTGTTCGATAGTCCTCCAATACAGTTTTTTGAAATGCTTCAAAAGAAAGCATGTCATGATTAGATACGGCTTCTAAGTTGGATTCCATAGGGCAAAAATAGGGGTCAAAATGCAATAAAAATCAAGAAACACATAAAATCAGTTAATTACCGAAATTTCAATAATTTAGAGTAGTCAATTCTTATAAACCAATTGGTTTTAAACCCATTAGACCAAGATTTCACACATTAAATTAACGACAATATGAAGTACATTTTTACAGTAGGGTTTTCACTTGCTGCATTGTTTTGTTCAGCACAAACGGGGGTAAAATTTGATAAGGCTACACATAGTTTTGGTAAAATACCAAAAGGGGTACACAAATCGGTTGTTTTCACCTATACGAACAATGATCCAAGGCCTGTAGTCATCGAGTTTGCCAATGCTGAATGTGGCTGTACACAACCTGAATACAACCAAAATCCTGTCTTAAAAGGACAAAGAGGCACTATCAAAGTTACCTACACTGCTCCAGCTGTTGGTGCTTTTAGAAAGAAAGTAAATGTCAAATTTGCTGGACAAAAATTACCTACTGAATTAGTCATTGAGGGCGAGGTAATCAAATAGAAAATATTTAACAATAAAAAGGGGGATCGTTTTCACGATCCCCCTTTTTATTAGGGCTCAATAAATGAGACTAATTATTTAGACCACCACATTTTAGCATAGTTGTCATCTGTGCCACCTAGAGCAGTCACAGCAGCTTTGTAATTTGCTGGGTTTAAAGATGCTTCTGTTGGAGGGTAACCCAAACGATAAGGAATACCTCTTGAATCTACTTTATCTGCAGCAGCAGTTAAAACTGGGAATCCAGTTCTTCTCCAGTCACACCAAACTTCCCAAGAACTTAAGTAGTTATGTATCCACTTCTCTGTTAAAATTTGTTTGTGTGCAGTTGCACTTGCATAAGCTACATCCGCATTTGCAGTATATGCAGCATATTTAGTTGCATCATATACACCATACATTTCCCAAGAAGCCTTGATAGCCGCTTTGTACTTTGTTTCAGCTTCTGCATCACCACCTGTTGTATAACCTAATTTAGCAGCTTCTGCTTGTAAGAATAATACTTCAGCATAGTTGTAGATAGATAATGGAGAACCTTGGCCTCTGAAATAAGATCCAATACGGCTATAAGCAGCAGGGATATTCACAGCAGCGTTTCTTCCGTAAGGTAAACCTTTAACAACACCACTTGCTAACACTTCACCATAAACTGGTAAACGTGGATCTGCTTTTGGCTCCATGTAATCAGTCATTGTTTTGCTGATTGCATAGTCGTTACGGTTGCTTACAGAATAGTTGTCATACCAAGGGTTATAGTTGTTAGGATCTCCCGCAACAAACTTGTACATGATATTTTGCGCATTGCTAGAAATTACACCAGCAGCAATTGCAGCAGCATATTCAGTTTTACCTTTAGTAGCATTTACTTTTGATAAACGTACAGACATTGCTAAACGAATTGTGTTTGCAAAACGCTTCCAAGCTGCCATATCTCCAGCAAAAAGGATATCACCTACAACACCCGCTTCGTTCTCTTTAATTTGAGCAACAGCTTCAGTCAACTCTTTGAATAAATCTGTGTAGATAGATTCTTGAGAATCATATTTTGGCGAATAAGCAGCACTACCTTTTAATGCTTCAGAATATGGGATATCACCCCAGATATCTGTCATTCTTAAATAGTAGAAGGCTTTCATGATTCTTGCTACTGCAATTTGGTTGGCTTTAGAACCATTACCAATTGTTGTAGACGCGCCTTCATTGTTGTAGTTGATGATTGTTTGTAAATCATACAATGGTCCAACATACCATGATGCGAAACTCGCGTTACGATCACTATATAAAGAAGAACCAGGATAAGGTCCTTCAGATAAATGTTGCACATATAAGTTAGCCAATCTGTTATTAAACATAACAGTTTTCATCGCTTGTTGCGAATTGGTAAGCAATGCACTTGTAGATGCTTTTGTAAGAAGTGTTGGAGATACGTTTGTATCACCAAACTTATTACAACTTTGCATTGTAGCAAGGACTGCGATAAGAATTAATATTTTTTTCATCATTATTATTTTTAAAATTTTTGTACTAATTATTCATTAGAACGTTACACGTAAGTTAACACCAAGTTGACGTGTAGAAGAAAGCTGACCACCTTCTCTGTAGAACACTTCTAACTCAGATGGATCAATACCCCATTGCTTAGTTGTAGCCCAGATTAACCATGCGTTTTGAACGATGAATCCAAGGTTTGCAGTTTTAGCAAATGGTACTTTCTTCAACATAGAAGCTGGGAAATTGTAACCCAATCTAACTTCACGTAATTTAATATATGATGCATCTAATAATACATTGCTTGCGTCACGTTGACGAGCAGTGTACCAATAAGCACGAGCAGAAATGTATCTGTTGTTCTCTTGACCAGCTAATGCGCCATTTGCAAATACACCTGGGATACGAATACCACCATTGCCTGTGTTACCACCAGCTGTAGTGTATGAACCTGGGTAATCTCTCCAATCATAACCTTTGTCATTCACACCAACTGTTTCTTGAGAAAGACCAGCACCTGTGTTAAAGTTTCTTGTTTCAGAGTAGAATAAACCACCGCTTTGGAAGTCGATAGAGAAAGCTAAATCAATATTCTTGTAACGGAATGTGTTGAATAAACCACCAGTCCATTTTGGTAATACTGTTCCAATTTCTTGGTTGATATCATATAATGGTTGACCAGTTGCATCAATCAAAGTTCTACCAGTAGCTGGATCTTTTTTCCATTTTCTACCATAGTAAGTACCCCATTGACCACCTACTCTATGCTCTAAACGTGTATCATATCTGTTTGTAGCATATAAATAAGTGTTGATACCCGGAGCCAATTCTTTGATTTCGTTGCGGTTCTTCGCCCAGTTGATGCTAGTTTCCCAAACAAAGTTCTTAGTTTCTACTGGCTTACCATTTAAAGAAAGCTCAATACCCTGACTCACGATGTTACCAGCGTTGATCTGAGCAGTAGAGAAACCGCTTGAAGGAGAAACGTCTACACCTAAGATTTGATCTGTGTTGTTGTTTTGGTAAACAGTCGCATCAAATCCAATCTTCTTAAATAATTTCAATTCTAAACCAACCTCGTAAGCCTTTGTTAAAGCTGGACGGATACCGCCACCTTTAAATTGGTTACCGATTGTTACAGAAGCATTACTTCCGTAGAAAGAACCGTTATTGATTGCTAAATCTAAAGAGTGTGCTCCTAAATCAGAACCAACGCTCGCATATGAAGCACGTAACTTACCATAAGTCAACCAGTTTGTCTTCAACAATTCAGTGAAGATAAAACTTGAACTCAAAGAAGGGTATAAATAAGAATTGCTTGCTGCAGGTAATGCAGAAGACCAGTCGTTACGGATAGTTCCATCTACGTATAAGAAATCTCTATAACCAAATGAAGCTTTACCGTAAACAGAATTTACAATTTTCTTTTCATAGCTTCTTGAGAATGAAGGACGAGAAACTGATGCAGCAATATCAAAGTAATTAGGTGAACTTAAACCACCTTCTGTTGCCAATGACATTTGACTGTAACTATTTCTTCTGATGTTACCTCCAGCTAATCCATCTACAGAGAAATCACCGAATTTATTTTTGTAAACGATGTTTGTCTCATAGTTCATCTCTTTGTATTGGTTTTGCAATTGCTTATAATAAGGCAATGTCAATGAACCAGTCGCCATTCTTTGGTCATTCTCATTACTGTAAGTATTCATTCTTGCATTAGATTGAATGCTCAAGTGGCTGTTGATTTTGTAGTTTAAACCTACGTTTCCAACAATTCTATTGTTCTTTTGAGTAGTAAAGTTTTCAGCAACTACGAAATAAGGGTTATCCCAATATTGAGGAATACCATAAGTACCGAAATCTCCTGTAGCATTAGGGTCACCAATGTTCCAAGAATTTAAACTTCCGTCTGCTTCACGATATTGCTTCATACGATCCATATCCAATTGTCTTTGGAACCATTGGTTGAAGTTTTGAGTTACGTTTAATCCAGTTAAATCATAACCTTCAGTTGGAGCACCTTTAGTATAAGAAGTTGTATAAGTGATATCAGTTGATACAGTTAATTTCTTACCTACATCAAAAGAACCATTCACACCTAATTGGTGTTGGTCTCTATTTGCGTTAGGTACCACCAACGTTCTTTGTTGGTTACCATAAGTCAATCTAAAGTTATGAGATTCTCCACCAGATGTGAAAGCAACAGAGTTGTTCAAATTCAAACCTGTTTGGAAGAAATTCTTAACGTTATTTGGCTGTGCAACCATTGGTGTTAATTTACCAAAGTCAGCACCAGGGTACCAGCTCCAGTAAGCACGGTATTGAGAGCCGTCGATCTTTGGACCCCAGCTTTCATCCGCACCATACTCCAACATTCTTTGACCTTGGAACGCAGCCCAAGATGCAGGATGTGCAGCAGGATCATAATTGAAGATATAATATCCTTGGTCATCTAAATAACCAGCACCCAAAGAATTTTTGCTTGTATAAGAGGAAGAGTAACCACCCGCATACTGATTTTGGTATGGAGGTAACAATGCAATGTTTTCAAAAGTTGCACCTAAGTTTAATTCAACACCGCTGTACTTTTTACGCGTACCTTTTTTTGTTGTGATTACAACCGCACCATTTGCAGCACGTTGACCGTACAATGCAGTTGCAGCTGGTCCTTTTAACACAGATAAGTTTTCAACGTTATCCATTAAAACAGCTGATTGGTTTGTGATGGTTCCATCAACAACAAAGATTGGTTCCTGTGGTCCTAAACCAGTAACACCACGGATTAAGATACTACCGTTGTCAAAAGCAGAACTTGGAGAACCTACTAATTGCACACCGGCAACCTTTCCTGCTAATGCAGTACTCACGTCAGTCGCTTTTGCAATTGTTAAGTTTTCTCCTTTCACCTCTTGAACAGCATATCCAAGGGCTTTTTTCTCTCTTTTAACACCCAAGGCAGTAACGATAACTTCTGTTAAATTATCTACTGTTTCTTTAAGTGTAATTCTGCCAGCATTCGCTGCAGGTACTTCTAAGTTAGCAAAACCTGTTGCAGAAACCTGCAATACAGCGTTTTGTTTAACCGTAATAGAAAAAGCGCCATTCGCATCTGCTTTAGTAGCATTGCTTGTGCCTTTTTCTCTAACTGTAGCGGCTTCAACCGGAGCACCTGTTGCGTCCGTAATCTTTCCGTTTACAGTTGTAGTTTGAGCTAGTGCAATGTTCAAAGAAAAGAACATAGCTAGCATCATGTACAAATTTTTCTTCATGTGATTAAATTTTAGAATACATACCCCTAGAATGAGTCCTAGGAATTTGTTAATGAATTGTGAATTTAAGCCAAATTCTGCTTTAAAAGGATATTTTTGTTCAATATTTTTATTCTAAATACATATAAAAGTATAACTTATATAAATATTTATAAATATATGACTTTCGTCATGTTTTTGATGAATGATTTTGGTCAAAATAGGTCTCTGGGTTGATTTGGGCATGAAAAAAGGAAGGTCATTAAATGCCTTCCTTGTAAAATATTAAAAATCAATTAGTTCCGTAGATCAACTACCTCTAGAACCACCTGTTTTGATTGGTTTTTTACTCGCTCCAGACGATTTTGTATTCGCTTTTGCGATAAACTTGGAACTTCCTCCCGCTTGAACGTTTGTTTTAGCGCTAGATGCTGTTTTCTTATCAGCTATTTTTTTATTGATTGCAAATCCCATAATGTGCGTATTTGATTCAAAAATAGGGTTAAAAATTTAATCTACATCAAAGTTTGACCAAGAATACATAAACATCTATTTCTTTACAAGGGCATAAGACTCCTTAATTAATTCTTGTACAAGTGTTGGACTAAGTCTTGCATTCAAAACTAGTGTGTTCCAATGTTTTTTATTCATGTGATACCCTGGCAAGATATTGTCGGGAAATGCTTCTCTTAGTTCAACCGATCTATCTGGATCTGTCTTGACATTGACTCTTGGAGGTTGTTCATCTAAAGAAAGCAATAGAAACATTTTGCCTTTAATCTTATATACAAGATGTTCTGGCCCGAATGGTTGGCATTCTTCTACCTCTTCAAAGGTCAAACAAAAATCTCTCACCCATTCTACATGCATCTCGTTATTTTTATTATGAGCTATTAAATTCTTAACAACCCCGCCTTATGTAATGCGTTCACAGGTTTATTGTCCCAAAATAAATCAAACCCATCTAAACCAGCAGCAGCATAATCTGCTTTAATATCCGCCAAGGTCATGCCATTTGAAATGTCTGCATTTAATTTAGGCAACAATTGTAATAACCAAGTACCTTTTTCCGGCTCAAGATTTATTGAGATGGTATTTTTATTTGTTTCAAATTTCAAGTTCATCTCCTCCCACTTACTTCCTTTCTTTGAACGTTGAAGGATGGTAGACACAGGATCTAATCCAATCCAAATTGCTTTGTAATTAGAAGCGCCAATTTCAATTGCATCAATTTGTGTTTGTATATAATTTGGCGCAACTGTTGTTTTAGGGATTTTGAACTCAAACCATTTCTGCAAAGGATATTCAAAACAAGCCCCATGCATATAATTCAGTAATGCTTTTTTAAGACCAAATCCAAAGATTTCATGATTTGCTCCAGTAGGATCTGTATGTGCTATATCATTGTTTGCAAAACTCCCTACTGCTTCTGACACTTTTTTAACCTTATACTTATCTGGGGCTAATCCAACAGGACTATGCGCTGTCATGGTAAACAAATGCCAGAAAGCAGATTTAAGCACACCTGTCTCAAATAATTGACGAACCATTTCTAAAGAATCAACGGTTTCTTGCACCGTCTGCGTTGGGAAGCCATACATCAAATAGGCATGTACCATAATGCCAGCATCATTAAAATGCTGACTCACTTTTGCAACTTGTGCAACGGTGATTCCTTTTTGTATTAAGTCTAATAATCTATCAGATGCAACTTCTAAACCACCACTCACTGCTATACATCCCGATGCTTTTAATAAAAGACATAAGTCCGCAGTAAAACTTTTCTCGAAACGTACATTTGCCCACCAACTCACCACTAATTTTCTACGTATGATTTCAATCGCCAAAGCTTTCATCAAAGCAGGTGGTGCTGCTTCATCTACAAAGTGAAAACCATTTTGACCGGTCTGGGCAATCATTGTTTCCATTCTGTCTGCTAATAAACTTGCAGTCGCTGGTTCATAAGTTTTAATATAATCTAATGAGATGTCACAAAAAGTGCATTTACCCCAATAACATCCATGTGCCATGGTTAATTTATTCCATCTACCATCACTCCACAAACTATGCATTGGATTCACTAACTCAATAACAGAAATGTATTGATCTAATAATAAACCATCGTAATCGGGTGTACCCAATTGATGCTGTTTGTAGTCAGGGTAAATAGATTCGTTAATATAGGTTACCACACCATTTAATAAAGTAAAGCACCGTTTTAAATCATATACTTCCTTTTTCCCATCAATATGATCGATCAATATTTCTATTGGCGCTTCCCCATCATCTAAAGTGATAAAGTCATAAAATTCAAATACCCTTGTATCCGATAAAGAGCGCAGTTCTGTATTTGCAAATCCGCCACCCATCGCCACTTTTATTGAAGGATGATTTTTTTTGATCCACTGTCCACACCTCAAGGAGGTATACAAGTTGCCAGGAAAAGGAACAGAGATGCAAACTAATTTTGGTTTTACGCTTTGAATATGTTTTTCAAAGATGTCTAATAAAACACTATCTAGATAAGTTATAGGTGCATTTAACGCAGCATATAATTCATCAAAAGTATTCGCCGATCTCCCTAAACTTTCCGCATAGCGACTAAATCCAAAGTGAGGATCAATTGTGTCTTTAATTAAATTACCAAGATCCTCTAGATACATGGTGGCTATATGCTTGGCTTTATCCTGCTTTCCCATTGCTCCAAAAGCCCAAAGCAAATCATCCATTTGTTCAAAAGCGCTAGCTTCTGGTAAAAAATTTCTAGTGCAGATTAAGTGTGCCACCGTATCCAATTTGCCTTGTAAAAAAAGTATGACTTGATCAATGGTTTTGATATAGTTATCTTTTAAAGCAAGGATTCTTTGCGTATTTGAGTTTAATTCAAATTCTTGAGATTCTATTTTATCAAATAAATTGGTTAACCCGGCTTTGCTAAAGACAGCCAATGTTACTTCTATGCCTAAATCGGCTTGCACACTTGGTATACCTTTCGTGTTCAAGAATCCTTTAAGATATGCAGTTGCTGGATAGGGGGTATTCAGCTGCGTAAATGGGGGTGTAATTAAAAATACAGGTGATTCCATTGGGTTATTTTACCGTCTTCATTTGAATAATGTCCACTACAAATGCAAAAGCCATCGCAAAATAAATATAGCCTTTAGGTATCGCTAAATGAAACCCTTCTGCAATAAGAGAAATACCAATCATCATTAAAAATGACAAAGCCAATATTTTAAATGACGGGTGCTTTTTGATAAAATGACTGATAGGTTGAGATGCAAATATCATGATGCCCACTGCGACAATGACAGAAGTATACATGACCCATAATTCCTGGGCCATCCCTATTGCTGTAATAATTGAGTCAATTGAAAAAACAATGTCCAATAAAATAATCTCTAGTAATAATCTTTTGAAACTACTTTTCTTAGGTACTACTGGCACTTCACTTTGATTCGCTAATTCAGTTTTATGATGAATTTCAACTGTACTCTTGTAGATCAAAAAAAGTCCCCCTGTAATTAAGATTAATCCTTTACCTGAAAATGAAATATTAGACAAGGTAAATAAAGGCTGATCTAGTTTTAAAATCCAAGATATTAATGTCAATAAAATCAAGCGCATAATCATGGCTAAGCCAAGACCCCAATACCTTAATTTATCCCTTTGACTATCTGGCAGTTTGTCTGATAAAATTGAAATGAAAATTACATTATCGATACCTAAAATAACTTCTAATAAGATCAAAGAAATCAAAGGAATAATTGCATCTAACATAGTTGTGTTTTTTCAACTACAAATATAGGCATAGATTAGGTTTAAGCCTATGAAAGTGCCATTTTTAAATAAGCCAAGGAATTTACATTTAATCTCAGAAACAATGTAAAAAACAAAGTGAAGGTTATTTGACCTTTGATTCTATTTTAAAACACTAACAGTATTTTTTACCTGTTCTAGTAAGAGATTTAACTTTTGCCTATCAAGGTATTTTCCTTTTCTAATGAACCCAAATATTTGTTGCGTATTTTCAATTCTTTCTAGCGGATTGGCATTTAAAATCAATAAATCCGCTTTCTTATTTATTGCAACAGCTCCATAATCATTTTGCAAGCCAAAAAATGCAGGTCCATTAATTATAGAACAGCTCAACGCTTCTTGAGGCGTTAATCCATATTTTACCATGATTGCTAATTCTTCGTGCATTCCTAATCCAGGGTAATTATAGGAATTTAAAAAGCCTGCATCTGTACCTGCCAAGATGGTTACGCCAGATTTATATAAAATAGGAAGTAAACTTGCAGCTGCTTCAAAATTGGCGTGGCGAAATTGTATCGCTTCTTCATTGTCTCCAGCTGCTCTATTCACCCGCCATCCATAAGTCCTTTTGAATGCTGGTCCGAGGTATTTTAAATATTCATCTTTTGTGAAATCAAATTGATCTAAATAAGTTGTCTTAAAACTTCCATTTATTGTTGGGACAACCGCTGTTCCATTTGCAGCAAGTTGTTTAAATTTTTGAAATGCTACTTCTTTATTAAATGTATTTAAATAAAGGACTGAAGCTTCTTTATTGGTAATTTTTCCTGAAGCCCTTAACTGTGTGATACTATCCTCTTTATCAGAAGCTGCTCTTTGCAAATAGCCAATATGTTCTATCGCAGATAAGCCTGCATTGGCATAAGTAGCAACGGTCATAGTTGCAGGGATATGCCCAGTCACTTTCCATCCTCTTTTTCTTGCGGCAACAATGCTCTTTAAAAATAAATTGGGCTCTAATGTATTGTCAGTAATTTTTACAAAATCAACTTTTAGTTTTACAAGCGAGTCTAACGCTTTGTTTAATTCTTGCTCAGTACCAATTTCTAAATCACCTGGCCAAATAGATTTTATGCCTTCTAATTTAGGACCTGATGTAAAAATACTAGGGCCTTCTAATTTGTTTGCTGCAATAGCATTTTTCCAAGCAATCACCGAATCACTGATATCCCCTGCACAATCTCTAACATGGCTTATACCCATTGCGGTATATAGCGGCAGCAGTAATTTATTTTCGCCAATTAAAGTATCTCCACCAAAATGAACATGCATATCCCATAAAGAAGGCATGATAAATTTTCCGGTTCCGTTGATGCTAAATTTAGATTTATATTTTCTATTAATTTCTACTACAGTTCCTGTTGCAGCCACCCTATCATTTTTTACAACCACAGATTGATTAGGTATAATTTTATTATTAGCAATATCTACAATATTGATATGATTAATAATTAAATCAACATTATTCTGTTGCGAAAAAGCAGCTTCAGAAAGTATGATAACCGCAAATAGGATTAAGTATTTTTTCATTAATTTTTGCTTTTCATATCCAAGACAACAGAAATAGATTAAAACAACTTCTATGACTAATCCATTTACTAAAGATGCTGCCCATTTTGGCAGATTTTAATTTGTAGGTGCTACTGGGCCCATACGAATTGCTTTTACTTGAGTTGGCCATTTTATTGCTTGCCCATTATTCATTGAAGCTTTATCCCTTGGGAATGTTTCATTGTCTTCGCATGCCATATACACCAAGATCGCAGTTAGAATCACATTATTCTTAACATCATCGAAAATGATTTTGTCATAGGTATCTCTATTCGTATGCCAAGTGTAGTTAAAATAAGACCAGTTTAAGGCACCTAAAGAAAAACCTGGCGCACCAACGCCAATAAAGGATGCGTGATCACTTCCGCCACCACCTGGCGTTCCAGGGAAAGTGGTCTTGATTGAATCTTTGATATTGTTTGGTGCTGCAGCTAACCAACGAGTAATGAAGTCACCAGCATGTTGAAATCCTTGTCCAGAAATATTGACAATCCTACCTGTTCCATTATCTTGATTGAACAATGCCTGTAATTTACCAACAACTTCAGGATGGTCTTCTACAAATGCCCTGGAACCATTTAAACCTTGTTCCTCGCTACCCCAATGTCCTACTAATATTGTACGTTTAGGATTAGGGTAGAACATTTTCAAAAGACGCATTGCTTCCATCATTGTTAAAGTACCCGTGCCATTATCGGTTGCTCCTTGTCCTCCATCCCAAGAATCAAAATGGGCAGACAACATCACATATTCCTCTGGCTTTTCAGTTCCTTTAATTTCTGCAATCGTATTGAAAGAAGGTACAACACCTAAATCTTTTGAATCTGTTTGAATACTAATAATCGGGTTATCTCCAGATTCAACTAAACGATACAAAGTGCCATAATCTTCTAAAGCAATATCAACAGTTGGAATTTTAGAGGTATAAGCATTAAAAATTTTATCTACACCAAATCCACTTGACCAGTTATTCGTTAAAATTCCAACAGCGCCCGCTTTCTCAAGTATAATTGGAAGCATTCTAGTTGAATACCCTGTCTTTGTAATGCGTTTACGCCAAGCATCGGTCTGCTCTGTGCGTTCTTTTTTAAGTTGGTCAAAAGAGGCCTTTGTAGCAAATTGTTGCCAGTTATCATCTGGTCTTCCAGTTGGCTGATTCATAGAAATCATAACAAACTTGCCTTTTACAGAAGGCAACCAACTTGCAAAAGCAATTGAGTCTGCTACATCAGGAATGATTACAATTTCCGCTTTTACATTTTTCCCTTTTGTAGATGGACTCCAAGACAACTGCGTGCCTTCTAAACTTTTTACTCTTGGAGACAACATGTCTATATGCGTGATGCCTCTTTCCCAACCTTTCCAGTCACCCCACTTTTCGTTACGGGCTGCAATACCCCAATTTGTATACTTATCAACCGCCCATTCGTTGGCTTTTTTCATTTGCGGCGTTCCAACCAATCTTGGCCCAATACCATCTAATAATTCATGCGCCAATGTTTGAAGTTGCGAATGATTGTTTTCTTCTTGAATGATTTTTTCAATAACTGTTTGTGCAAATAAATTTTGTACACTTAATAAACAGATTAGGATAAATATTTTAGTTTTACTAACTGTAGGACTAAAATGAAGGGATTGATTTACTTTCATATCCTTAAATGTAAGAAAAACAGGAACTAATAACAACAAAGCTTAATAAAATGATAAACAATAAAGCAACCATAATCAAAACCCTTACAGATGGTGTAGATCAATTTAATGAGTTGATAAACAACCTTAACGAAGAAAATTTTGAAGCGAATTATAATAACAAATGGTCTGCTGGACAAGATTTAGTGCATCTCATTAAAGTATTAGGAATCGTCAATATTGGATTTACCTTACCTAAATTTTTATTGCGCCTATTATATGGCGCCAATAAAAACGAAGCAAGAAGCTTTGATGAACTTCAAACCATGTACAAAAATGCTTTAAAAGGAGGCGCAAAATCACCAACTATCTATATACCAAAACCAGTTTCATTTAAAGACAAAGACACTTTAGTGTCAAAGCATACCTCTTTGAATCAGGCATTTATTAAAAAAATTGAAGCCCACTCTGATTTTGAATTAGATACTTATAGGTTACCTCACCCAATTTTAGGAAAAGTAAGTTTAAGAGAATTGACACTATTCACTGCATTGCACACAACGCATCACATGGAATTGTTAAAGCAGAAATTAGCGCAGTAAGTAGCGATTTAATTATCTAAAAAGTTTTTTGTCTGCATAAAAAGTTCCAAACGGAACAAGTGAAGCTATAAATCCAAAAAACAATTTAAGTAGGCTCCAGCGAAATAAAAACGCTACTTGAAGCAGCAATATGACATAAAGCACAAAAAGAAGTCCATGCGCCAAACCAACAACATAATTGGGCTGTGGCATAGAAAATTTGTATTTTAAAATCATGGTAATTCCTAATAGTAAATAGGAGCAACCTTCAAGAAATGCGACAATTCTTAATCTTCCCAATGCTGTTTTTAATAACTCTTTTATCATTTTATAAAATGTAATGGAATTTTTGAATAAGTAAATTAAAAGTTTAATGTAATAATGTTCCGCAAAAATACGAATTACTAGGGAGATGAATACTCCAGTTTTTTATCTACATTAGACGGGCAATTAATAGTATAATAATTTGAATACTCATGAAGGATCTTAAAGCCGGATTATATATCAAAAGCACTTCCGCGTTGAATGACAGTTATTTTGAGCAAACCACAATCCTAATCTTTGAACACAACGAAGCAGGCAGTACCGGATTTGTTACGAATAAACCCTTTGAAAAATCATTAAGTGATTTAATTGAATTTAAGCATGTTAAACCATTCCCGCTGATGGATGGCGGCCCCGTTGATAGAGAGCATCTCTTTGTATTGCACAAACGACCCGATCTTATTGAAGGAGGCAAGCCAATACCCAATGGTCTTTATGTTGGTGGCAATATGGTACAAGTCATTGAAGCCATCAATACCCACGGCGTTCATTCCCCAGAGATTCAATTATTTATAGGCTATTGCGGATGGGATGTAGGAGAATTAGAAGCAGAAGTGGAAGAAGGAAGCTGGACGATTGGTTCGTGAATAAAGGAAGGTACATTATAGCCTTATAATTTCACAATCAATGCCATTGTAGCCGATGTTTGTTGATTGCTATTTTGTGTGTATTTAAATATAGGATCTTTTGAATGATACCTTTTTAACTCTGCACGCCATAAAACTTTAGATGAAATTTGATAATCGTAATTAAATGAAGTACCAATTGTTTGATAGCCGTTGGCCGTTGATGTTGTAATTATTACCTGATCCTTGTCACTGTAAAATTCTACCCTTCCAGCAATTTTACTTTTAGGGTTCAAGTTGATTTTAGAAATAATTACTGGAGTATACCAAATAGCTGTTTTATTAAATACACCTTTTTGACTACCTATGTCAAAACCAAAAATAAATGATAACTTAGGAGCTGCATCATAAATGGCATATAGATTATGAAATGTTCTTAAAGCATCGACACTGTCTATATTGATATGTCCGATAAAATTACTGTAATTCAAAGTCAACTTATCACTAGGCTTGTAATTAACCTGCACACCTACACTTGGTTTTAGATTCAAATTGGGTATTGCAATCCTTTGCCATCCATTTAAAACATGTAACCCTAGATATAAATTTTCTTTTTTGTTGGTATAACTAAATTTAATACCGGTTTCATAGTAGGGCGAGTTTTCTGCTAAAATGCTCCTAGTTAAATTCCAACAGTCGCCGCCAATAGCACTTTCAAAACCTATATGAGAAGGCATCACCCCCGCGTCTATCCAAAAATGATGTTGCTTAAATGGTTTGTAACCTACATTAGCTTCTAATATTGGTTTTGCCCAATTTGGCTCAGTACTTAAATTATACATAGTATAATTGCCTATCATGAGTGCTAAATTAGATCTTAGACGACTAGATTGATAGCCCAATTTTGCAAAAGCTAGGTTTAGATTCAGCTGATTGTGCTTTTTGTAATTATAGTTAAAGTCTGGCTTTTCAAAATTTGTAGGTTTTGAAAAATCATAACTATAATAGGATTCAAAGTAGGCATTTACATTCAATGACTTTGTTGAATCTCCTTGTGCATAGCAATTCGTAAAAATGAAAGCCAATGAAAAGATAAAGACAAAACGCATTAATAAAAGTACTAAAAATATTTAAATCCAATTTGCTATAGCTAGCGCTGATTTTTCATAATCTTCGTCTAGCATCAGGTCATGCGATCCGCCTTCGATTACTGCAAGTTGAGCATTGTAATGCTTAGCAGTGCTTTCAAATTCACGAACACTGAATAGTCCATCTTTTGAACCACCTAATACTAAGACAGGCACAGACGAATTGTGTGATATAGGGATTAACAAACCTAAATATGCACTAAATGATTCAGCACACATTCGATGCGCATATCGTTCTATAAGTATGTCCCTATTCAACATTAATTGAGGATATTTTTTAAATGCCCCTACCAGGTTTCTACGAAGTAAGAATGGAATCACACCTGGATAACGAAATATAACACTAAAGCTAGCTCTTAGCGCCCCAGAGGGAGGCACTGAAGACATTAATACTGCTTTTTTACAAGACCCATTCTTTATAAAATGTTGTAGAATCATTCCTCCCATGGAATGTCCAATAAGGATAGGTGGTATATCTAAACTTTCTACTACTATACTAAGTGCTTCCACATAGTTATTAAGTGAGTATGAAATGCGGCTTATACTTCCTTCTGTTTCGTGTCCAGGAAGATTGAATGCAATGCAATTATACCCCAACTCCTTGAAATAAGGGATAAATTGTTCTTCCCAGCACCAAGCGCCATGACACATCCCATGAACAAAAACAATTGTTTCTTTCATTACATGGGAAATTTACTAACGTAGTTTGATGGAAGGTGCTTCTTCAATTGCTTTACAAATAAATGGAAGTCAACCGTAATAGTATGTCTAGGGGTTTTTATTTGATTTAAGTGAGGATGGGTTACTTCTCTTTGACACAATGCTGCAATATTCTTGGGTCTTTGCCAAATTCCCTTAATCGCGCGCGCCGCAATCTTACTTTGCAATTCAGCGCCTGGCCAAATACAACCTAGTGGCTGGAACATGCCCACAAAAAACAGATTGTCATATTTTTCATGCAACATTTTTAAATAAAGCGGCACATCCCCTTCACTGTAATTCAAGAAGTCTTTGCTGAAGAAAGGATGTTCTAAAATATAACCGGTGCATGCAATAATTGTATCAAATTCCTCCACAGAACCATCCTTGAAGTGAACTTTCTTTCCTTCATAGTGATCAATATCTACTTTAGGGAAAACTTTGCCGTGTCTTACTTTATATAAAAGCTCTTCGTTAATGGTGGGATGCGTTCCTGTGATAGCATGTTCAGGCTCTTGAAGCCCATAGTGTTTATTAGATCCAGAAATGATTTTAACAGATAATTCTGATAGAAAAAATTTCAACTTCGTAGGAAGAAAGGCCAACTTAGATGCCACTACATCACTTGGTTTACCAAATAAAAATTTTGGAACTATTCTATAACCTCTTCTCCAGCTTATACTTGTCTTCTTGCTTACTCGACTTGTTTCCACCGCCACATCACAAGCAGAATTTCCACCACCAATGACAAGTATTCTTTGATCTCTGAAAGGTTCGGCTTTTTTGAATTCATGCGAATGCATCAATTTGCCTGTGAATTCCCCAGGATAATGAGGCATTCTTGGTAACCAGTGGTGGCCATTGCAAACGACCAAATGTGTAAAGTACTCCGTTTTTTCAACCCCGTTTTGTTCCGTTTTTACTACCCAATTATTTGCTTCATCTAATTCACAAGATTTCACATAAGTTTGAAATTGAATATGCGGATATAATTTAAAATGTTCGGCATATCCTTGAAAATAGCGTCTTAATTGATCATGCGAAGGGTAATCTGGCATCCCTTTTTCAAAATCATCAAAGGTGAAGTCTTCATATTGCGAAAGCGTTTTGGAACTAATGATGTGGGTTGTCTCAAAGACACTCGAATGGCCCGTATGCTCATTATAAATCCAGTTTCCTCCTACTTGCGTATTTACTTCGTAACAAACTGTGTCTAACCCTTGGTCTATCATGTTTTTCAAAGCAGTTATTCCAGAGGGACCCGCACCAATTACACAAACTTTAGTCATATAAATTACATTTAACCAAATATAAAGATAAATAGTCCTTTATTTATCTTCAATAAATTAAATGCGGGAGATGAATTGGAACAAGTACAAAATTTTATTGGGCAAACCCTTATATGGCTTATGCAAGTGCGCTAATAAAGAGTGTGATTGCATGGGATATTGTTAAATTATTTTTTTTAAAGAATCTTATGGTTTTTAACAATATTATAAGAATTAAATTATTACATGATTGAATATAGTTGTTTAAGTGAACGAGCTTAAATTCAATTAGAAATGATACATTATGCAAACTTTTGAAATAAGGAAATTTTAAAAAATATACTTTAAAACATTGTAATTTTGGCCTGAAAATGAGAAGTTTAAAAACCATAAAATGGAAATGTATCCTTGTAATTATTTTGAGCATTCAAATGCTCAATTATAGTTTTGTGCTTCCGTATATGGTCGCTCTCAATTCAAATGCAAAAATTCATACAGCATCTAAAGATGCAATCTTAGCCCATGCGCTTGACGATTTATTTCATTTAGGAAATCTTGACAGTACAGGACAAGATGAAACTCCATTAGACACAGAAGATTTAGGAGTAGAAAAAAGTTTAGAGACTTTTGTAATTCATAATTTAAAAAAAGAATACTTTCTTTTCGGTGTCTTGAATTTAGAATTTATACTTTATAATAATAAGGCTGCCTCTATCTATCAGCCAGAATTGACAACGCCACCCCCACAAATGGCCTAATTCTATTTGTTCTTTTTTGAACAAAGTTTATTCAGCATATTTTTTTAATTTAAATTTTTATCAATGACTAAAATTTCATTGTACATTGTTGTATTTGTATCATTAATATCATGTTCCGAAACAAAAGAAACAAAAAATTTGGAAACTTTTCAAGTTGTTAATCCATTAATTATAGATACAACTTACGAAAGAGCATATGCAACAAAAATTAGTTCTTTACAAAATGTAGAAATTAGAAATAAAGTAAGAGGATTCATAGAGGAGATCAAAGTAGATGAGGGGCAAAAAGTAAATAAAGGTCAAGTTTTATTTACTTTAAATAGTAAAGAACTTGAGCAAGTAGTAAAAAAAGCTGCTGCAACCGTAGAAAGTGTAAAAGCAGAATTAAAAGGCACTCAAATTGAATATGAAAATACAAAAGCCTTATTTGAAAAAAATATAGTTTCTAAATCTGAGCTTGATTTGTATGGCACTAAAGTGGCATTGAACATAGCAAAATTAAATTCAGCAATTGCTGAAAAAGAACAAGCTGAACTACATTATGAATTTACAAAAATAAGAGCGCCATTTAATGGTGTAATAAATAGAATACCCTATAAAAAAGGAAGTTTAGTAGATGAAGGCGCATTATTAACATCAATTTCAGATAATGAATCTGTGTTTGCTTATTATAATGTTTCAGAACTAGATTATCTTGAATATATACAATCTAAAAATAAATTACAAAAAGTAAAATTAGTTTTAGCAGATAATACTGTGTATCCAAAACATGGAATTATTGAAACAACAGAATCCGAATTTGATGCATCAACAGGAAATATAGCATTTAGAGCAAGATTCGCAAATGAGAATAGGATACTGAAACAAGGCTCTAGTGGTAAAATATTGGCGCTATCACATTTCAAAAATGCGATTTTAGTCCCACAAAAGTCCACTTTTGAAGTTCAGGGCAATATATATATCTATACAGTTGACGAACAAAATAAAGTCAACATAAAAAAAATTGATCCAGTAGTTCGTTTGTCTAATTTTTATATCCTTGAGAATGGATTAAGTAAAGATGATAAAATCATATTTGAAGGTATTCAATCTGCAAAAATTGGAGAACAGGTAAATCCTCAGTTAATTCCTACACCAAAATTTTAATTCCAAATTAATTCAATATAATGTCTTTAAAATTTACCAATAGGCCAGTTTTGTCAATCGTAATATCAATATTCATATTGCTATTAGGCTTTATTGCAATGACTCAACTTCCTATCACTCAATTTCCAAATATTGCGCCACCCGAAGTAACGGTAACAACTAAATATACAGGCGCCAATGCAGAAACCTGTGTAAAAGCTGTAGTAACTCCTTTAGAAAGAGCAATTAATGGCGTGCCAGGCATGTCCTATATGTCCTCCGTGTCAGGAAATGATGGCACGAGTGTAATTACCATCGTTTTCAAGGCTGGTACAGACCCAGAACTAGCCGCTGTAAATGTTCAAAATAGAGTTTCATCTGCACTGGATGAGCTTCCTCAAGAAGCCATAAAAGCTGGCGTAATTGTAGAAAAAGTGCAAAATAGTATGTTACTGTATATTAATCTATTAAGCAACGATACAAGCATTGATGAAAAATTCTTATACAATTTTGCCGATATTAATATTTTGCCTGAGTTAAAGAGAATTGAAGGTGTTGGATTTGCTGATATTATGGGTATGCGTGAGTATTCGATGCGTATTTGGTTAAACCCAATTAAAATGACCGCATACAATATTTCTAGTGATGATGTCATTAAAAGTTTACAACAACAAAATATTGAAGCTGCACCAGGCAAAGTTGGAGAAAGTTCGGGTAAAAGCGCCCAATCACTTCAATATGTTTTAAAATATATTGGAAAGTTTAACACAGAGGAGCAATATAAAAATATCGTAGTAAAAAATAGCACTAATGGAGAAGTATTAAAATTAAAAGACATAGCAGAGATTGAATTAGGTTCCCAAGAATATGATGTTATTTCTAAGGAAAACGGCAAACCTTCTGCTGCCATATTATTAAAACAAAGACCAGGAACAAACGCCAATGAAGTAATCAAGAATATCAAAACAAGGATGGATCAATTAAAGCAGGACTTTACTGCAGATATTGACTACACCGTAAGTTATGATATTTCTAATTTCTTAAATGCATCTATGAAAGTTGTGTTCAAAACATTACTTGAAGCATTCTTATTAGTTTCTTTAGTTGTATTTATCTTTCTTCAAGATTGGAGATCTACATTGATTCCAGCTTTAACTGTACCAGTTTCATTAATAGGTACGTTTTTGTTCATGCAAATGTTTGGATTTTCAATAAACTTGATTACCCTTTTTGCATTAGTATTAGCTATTGGAATTGTCGTAGATAATGCTATTGTAGTGGTTGAGGCTGTTCACTATAAAATGGAAACGCAGAATTTGAATCCAAAAATGGCAACTGATGAAGCCATGAAGGAAATAAATGGAGCGATTATTGCCATCACATTAGTAATGTCTGCAGTATTTATTCCAGTTTCTTTTATTTCTGGACCAACTGGTATTTTTTATAGAGAATTTTCGGTTACAATGGCCGTGTCTATTGTCCTTTCTGGCATTGTTGCTTTGACTTTAACACCAGCACTATGTGTACTTCTTTTAAAGCCAAATCATCATGCTCCTATATCAAAAAATTGGTTCTATCAATTCTTAGGGGGATTCAATAAACGCTATCAAGGGGTAGAAAATAAATTTCAAGTAATTATTGAAAAAATATCCCCTAAAAGATTTTTTATTTTTGGCATTTTATTATTGTTTACATTTTTAACCGGATTATTTGGTAAAATATTGCCTGGTGGATTTATACCAAATGAGGATCAAGGAACTATATATGTAAATGTGACTACCCCATCTGGAGCAACTTTAGAAAGAACTGAAAAAGTAGTAGATGAAATTCAGAAAGTAGCAAACAATATGAATATGGTAGCATCCGTATCTTCATTAGCAGGGTTTAATGTGTTAACAGATGGTACTGGTGCAAATTTTGGGATGAGTTTAATTAGTTTGAAAAATTGGGACGAAAGACCTATGTCAGATCAAGAAATCATTAATTTGTTAAGAGAAAAAACAAATTATATAAAAGATGCAAAAATTGAGTTCTTTACCCCGCCTCCTGTTCCAGGATATGGAAATGCCAGTGGATTTGAATTGAGATTATTAGATAAAACTGGAAAAGGAGACCTGAAAGCATTTGAAAAAGTTACAAATGACTTTGTAGCTACATTGAATAAGGAAGATGCAATTACAAATACTTTTACCTCTTTTGATGCATCTTTTCCGCAATACATGGTAAATATTGACTATTTAAAAGCAGCACAAAAAAATGTAATAATTGAAGATATACTCAATACTTTACAAACCTATTTGGGTAGTGAATACGCAACAAATTTTATCAAATTTGGACAGTTATACAGGGTAATGGTTCAAGCTGCTCCTGAATTTAGAGCACGCCCAGAAGATGTTTTAACCTTAACTGTTAAAAATAAAAATGGCGAAATGGTTCCTGTATCTACTTTTTTAACAATAGAGAAAACATATGGACCGGAGCAAGTAACTAGATACAACATGTATCCCTCAGCAATTATTAATGGTGAGCCAGCAAAAAAATTTAGTAGTGGACAAGCTATTGAAACCATTAAAAATGCTGCAAAAGAAAAATTACCAAAGGGGTATGATTTTGACTGGGCAGGCTCTTCAAAAGATCAAGCAAATCAAGGAAATGAATCAATTGTCATTTTTATGATTAGCCTTCTATTTATTTACCTACTGTTATCTGCACAATATGAAAGCTTTTTATTGCCAATGCCTGTTATTCTTTCATTGCCTACTGGTGCTGCAGGAGCCTTTTTCTTCTTATTCCTAATGGGTTTAGAAAACAATATATATGCTCAAATTGCAATCGTTATGCTGATTGGATTGCTAGGTAAAAATGCAATATTAATTGTTGAGTTTGCAGCATTACAAGAAAGAGAAGGTAAAACACCATTAGCAGCAGCAATTGAAGCGGCAAAATTGAGGCTAAGACCAATATTAATGACCTCTTTTGCATTTGTAGCAGGATTAATACCCTTATTATTAGCAAGTGGCGCAGGCGCAATTGGTAATAAAACAATTGGCGCAACAGCAACAGGTGGTATGCTGTTTGGAACAGTCTTTGGAGTGATTATCATACCAGGATTATATGTTTTTTTTGCAACTATTGAATCAAAAAGAAAAATGAAAAAATAGAATTTATCAAATATTCAAAAAAATAATCATGTCGATATATAAAATACTTATTCTAATTGGACTAGTCACTTGGTTAGGGTGTACCACACCATCGATGCTGGTAGAACTAAATAAACAACCTATTTTACCAACTAATTTTACAAATAGAGATACAAGTTCCACAAAAGACTCGATTGATTGGAATCAAATTAGTAATGATACTATATTAAAAGGATTGATTGATACTGCATTTCAAAATAATAATGAAATCCAAATTGCATTTCAGAAAATTGAACTTGCAAGAAGTCAACGTCAGTTTACAAAAGGTAATTTATTACCTCAAATGGGATTAACAACAAGCGCTTCAGTTAGAAAATTTGGACTTTATACAATGGATGGAGCAGGAAATATAGTAACAGAAATAACACCTGGTAAGTTTATTCCCATCGATTTGCCCGACATGTATCTGGGTGTTCAGAGTAGTTGGGAAATTGACATAAGAGGAAGACTTAAAAATTTAGATAAGGCTGCTCTTGCAAGATTTTTTGCTAGTCAAGAAGGATTAAAATTTGTAATGAATAGTTTGGCGACTGACGTTGCATTATCTTATTATGAACTATTGGCACTTGACAATGAATTAATCGTGATAAGAGAAAACGCTAAGAAAGAAAAAGAGGCTTTAGAATTCATAAAAGCTCAGAAAGAATCAGGTAAAATAAATGAGCTCGCGGTTCAGCAATTTACTGCGCAATATTATAACTTAATCGTCATTGAAAAGGAAGTATTACAGAACATAAGAAAAGAGGAAAATAAACTTAATTTTTTATTGGGAAGGTATCCTCAAAATATCAATAGAAAGAGAGAAAATCTGTTTAGTGGTCAAAATTTTATAAGTAAATCTATCTCTTCTTCCGTTTTACAAAATAGAGCCGATATTAGAGCAGCAGAATGGAAAATAAAGGCAGCTAAATTTGATCTCAAGGCAGCAAAAGCTGCATTCTATCCCACATTCAATATTAATATTGGATATGGATTTCAAGCTTTTAATTCAAATTATTTGTTAAGATCGCCAGAATCAATAGCATACAATGCCGCAGGAAATTTAATGGCCCCATTGGTGAACCGATCTGCAATTAAGTCTCAATTCAATACAGCAAAGTCAAATCAAATTGAGTCGATGCTACAATATCAGCAATCTATTTTAAATGCGTATGTAGATGTTGTAAATGACTTTACAGAAATAACGCACTTAGAAGAAATAAAAAAATTCACAGAAAGTAAAGCATCTTCTTATAAACAAGCCGTGGAAAGTTCATTTGATTTATATAAAGCTGCAAGAGTTCCATATATAGATGTTCTGCTTAGTCAACAAAGTGCATTGCAAACAAATTTAGAATTAATACTTATTCATAAAAGAAGTAAAGTTGCAACAGTTAAATTATATAAGAACCTTGGTGGATCATGGTAAAATAGAGGTAAGGTATTTTATAGGATTGTCTTATTAGAACTATAAAAGAGTTAACTCATTGTCCATGCAAAACCAAACTAAGCTAGCTAAACCAATTCAAATTTAAACATACAAAAGCTAATACATAGTAACAAGGTTAATCACTTTTTTTGCTACATAATGTTATCCCAAATGTTGTAAATGTCATGATCATACCCAAAAATGGGTATGATCATGACATAGAGCAGGGATAAATAATTTGATCTAGTTTGTTTTTATAATTATTTTAATTTTCTTTTTGATTGCTCCCCTTGAATCAAAGGAAGCATTAACATATCATACATTTCTTTCATCATATCTAAAACCAATGGATCCGTTTTTGAAGGAACACCCGCATTATAGGGTGGCTTAGGATCGTATTCTAAATCTAACATCACAGACTCTGTATACTTTCTGCCTAACAAGTCATCAATTATAGCCAATGACATATCAATGCCTGCAGAGACTCCAGCTGAAGTCCAATATTTTCCATCACTTACCCACCTTGCTTCTTTAAATTTAGCACCATACATTTTTAAAACCTCGTCGGCACGATACCAATTGGATGTTGCGTTTTTATCTTTCAATAAACCAGCAGCTCCTAAAATCCAAGATCCAGTACAAACACTAGTTGTGTATTTTGTAGTTTTATCAATTTTTCGGATCCAATTTAAGGTTGCTGTATCTTGAGTTTGCATGAATGTTTCTGCAGCTCCACCAGGAATAACCAAGATGTCTAAAGAAGTAACATCCTCAAAAGAACTATCTACTTTAATTTCTAACCCACGTTGATTTTTAACTATGCCTCTTTTCTTAGCAATAAAATAGGTCTTAGCACCCATTATTTCAGCAAGTGTGTGATAAGGCCCCATAGCATCTAAGGTATTGTATCCATCATATAGTAAAATGCCAATTTTTTTAATAGGCACTTTTGTTGGTGTAAATAAAATATCCATCATTTTTTGATGTCTTTCCGCGGTCCCAATTACCAAACTATCCGGATTGGTTTTTTGCGCCAACCCAACTCCAAAAAAAATTGAAATGAAAATAGATGTGAAGATGATTTTTTTATAATTCATACTATTAATTTTAAAGCGTCAGTTGACTAATACATCAACTGACGCTATTTTTATTTGATTAAAATTTTGCACTTAATGTAACGCCATAAGTTCTTGGTGCGCCAATTCTTGCTTGTCTTCCAAAACTACTATCTGGATTACCATAGACTAAATAACGCTCATTATTTAAATTTTGTCCCCAAATAAACAAACTATAGCTTCCATTGGTTAAGCCAACTCTAGAATTCAAAAGTGTATAAGATGGTTGTTCAATTTTATTTTGAATATCTGTGTATTGAGCACCTAAATTTCTTAATTCACCACGAACCACCAACTTTAAAGTATTGGATACTGGATGCTCATATTGAGCGCCTAAGAATAAGGTGTGATTTGGCGCATTTGAAAGTTGATTGCCACCAATTGCAGTAGTTGTTTCAACACCGGTTCCGTAATTGACTCTTTTTAAGTTGAACCCTTTATATTCAGTAGGATTGTATCCAAAACTACCATCTAGTTGAAGTCCTTTTGCAGGAATCGCAGTGATCTCCAACTCAAATCCAGCCGATTGCGCATCTCCCACATTTTCTCTAGCATAGGTAAACGGAGCCACTAAATTATAGAATTGTAAATCTTTCCATTGGATTAAGAATGCGGAAGCACCAACACTTAATTTTTTATCTAATAAAAACGCTTTATATCCAAGCTCGTAATTATTTGAAAATTCCGGATCAAATGTTTGACGCACACCTGCAGGTAATGAACTCGCATTAATACCACCTGCTCTAAACCCTCTTGTGAAACTAGCGTAGATATTTGAAAGATCATTTACAGCATAGCTTATTGAGAATTTTGGAGAAAGTGCAGAATAAGTTCCGTTTGCAGTTATGTTTGGTTTAATGTCAGTCACAACACCATTCAACAAGATAGCATCTCCAAAGCCATTGAAGATGGCTTCTCTTTCTTCATGATCGTATCTTAATCCAAAAGTCGCTTTTAATTGAGGCGTCAACATGTAGCTTAATTCACCAAATCCCGCAATTCCAGTATTATTACTTCTATTTCTATTAATCAAAAATGCGCCATTGGATAACCCAAACATAGTCGCCTCAGCATTAGATAATTCATACGCAGTATTGGTAGTTGGTTCATACCCTTTTTGAGCAAACCAATAAACACCTGCCGTATATTGTAACTTCCCTTCAGAATTTGAATTGATCCTAAATTCTTCACTCCATACTTTTTGAGGAGGCAACAATTCGCCTATTTTACCATTATAATAGGAATGGTAAATACCTGGAAAATCTAAGTCTTGGAAGCCAAAAGAAATGGTTTGCAAAGCAGATATGGAGGTTAAAGTGTAATTAGACGCAAAATATTTTGCAACTAATGAACTGTTTAAAATAGCTCTTTCATGTTTAGCAATTCTTGCTAAATTGATTTTGTCAGGATTTTCAAATGCATAAGTGTCACTAGACTGTGATACCATGAATCCAGAGTTGTCACTTTTGTCTTTTTGCCCTTTAACATTCAATGTTAAATTAAAGCGACTTGTTGGCAACCATTTCAAATATACATTGCCGTATAAATTTTGTTCTCCGCCAACGGTCTTGCCATTTAATTTTGTATCTGTGGCAGAAGTTCCTGTTATATCATTCTTAAGAAAACCTTCTTGCGTTTGATATAAGCCATTCATTCCAAAGAATAATTTATCCTTTATAATAGGCGTTTTATAACCAGTGCTGTATCGTTGTAAACCAAGATTACCAAAGCTTAGTTCACCAAAAGCACTTGTTTTGTTAGTTGGTTTTTTAGTAATAATATTCACAACCCCACCCATTGCGTTACGACCATACAAGGTTCCTTGTGGCCCTCTTAATACTTCAATTCTTTCAATATCAGTAAATGCAAAACCATTTGCCAAAATATCAATATTATTCACATCATCAATATAAGTAGACACGGCTGGGTTTTCGCTAAATACTTGTATACCTCTAATTGCCTGAATTTGTTGAAAAGAAACACCTAGCTCTTGGTAATTATAATTAGGCACTAATGCAGAAAGACCGCTTAATCCCCATGTTCTTGTATCTTCTATTTTTTTTGAAGATAGTGAAGTAATGGACGTGTTTACTTTAATGATGCTTTCTTCACGTTTATTTGCAGTGACAATTACATCTTCTAGTTTATTTAATCGAACCGTATCTAAAGTCCCTTTGTTTTTATCCTGTGACATTGCATTTAAAGAAAATGCAATGGTTAATATATATAAAATCGATTTTTTCATTGTTAAGTTTATTTATTGAAAAATAAATACATCAAGGCGCTCATAGTGCCTAATACTATTATTAATAATACTGTACTTAGTCTATACATACGTTTGTATACAGACTTACGTTCAGCATCATTTTGAAAATGCTGCTGCATTTGAATAAATTTGAGTAAAAATTAAATTGAACTTAAGTTCAAAATATAGTCTAGCTAATACTATGATTAGCTTTAAAAACTATGCCCCTGGAGGATGAAAGATTGCCCCTAAATAATTAGACGAAAAGTCCTCTGTATAGATGTAATAAGAAGCGGCATTATTTGTAGCTATAATAGTAAGGATAGGAAAAAATGATTTAGAAGATAAAACTACTTCCAATTGATTTAATTTAAGTACTGGCGCACTAGCCTCGCTATCTCCCTCTTGCTTTTTTACCTTTTTAAGCATCTGACACTTACCATTACACTGCAATTTGGGTTTGGCTTTATTTATACAAGCCTTCTTATAGGCCTCTAAATTGACCATATAATCGGCCATGGCTATAGACCTGGAGAAGGTTTGTGCCATTAATGCTGTAAGTAATAATATGACAAAAGTGTATTTCAAATCGACGCAAAGGTAATAAGAATCTTTTTTCTTTTTTACAAAAACAACATATGATATTAATCATTAAACATGTATACTAATGAAAAGGTTATTGGAATAATGATGGTTAATACCTGGATTGCCAATGCTGCGCATCGTCATCCCAACAAGTTCACCTTACTCAAAGCCTCTCACTTTCGTGAGAGGCTTTGTAGCGAGACCGGGATTTGAACCCGGGACCTCAGGGTTATGAAGATTTTTTGAGAAAAATGGAGACATTGATTTGTAGTGAATTATGATTTGACAAAACCGAAAACAACTGATTTAAGTCGAATTCAGGGGGTGTTTTCCTCACACATCATTTCAAATTAATTTAAGTGCTTCTTCTTTAAAAATTCAAACATAACATTAGCAACTTCAACATTATTTAAATCTGACATCGGAAAGTGTGTAT
>JACCDV010179043.1_pt1 | contig 74074 bp, 67 predicted proteins | sample 7446131 | NCBI WGS metagenome assembly JACCDV01 (sample SAMN15323448, study PRJNA562643) | freshwater metagenome | isolation source: river surface water | place: USA:Blue River Watershed | collected 2017-08-17
AAGGCCGAGCCTTTGAGTTCACTCAAGGAGTTGTAGATGTCTGTGGCATTATTTTGATGCAATTCTTCCCTATTCATGGAAGGATTGACCATCTTTTTGGCGTAATGCTTGACGTAATTTCCCCCTACCTTCGCGCCCGTGGAAATAAATTTAGCCGCTCGCTGGACTTTAGAAACAGGAATGGATCCCTGCTCTTTCAATTGGTCAGACATTGCTTATTTGCTTTGGTAGAGAAACTTGGCCAAGTCTAAAAAAGAGTCTAGCGCACTTTTTCCCATCAAGTCAAAAGCAAAATTGACCGACTTCTCGATGGCAGCATCTGTCTTCTCAAATCGTGGACTGGTATCGTCCAGCCAATAGCGAAATACAAAACCTACTTGAAGCCAAAGTGCCTCGTCGTACTTTTCTGTAATCAAGGGTCGAGAAGCAATCTCCTGCGTCTCCTTCCCTTCTAGGATTAGTTCGGAAGCAAAATCTGAAAATTTTTCCTTGAATTCACGGGTATCTCCAGGGAGGTTTTTGAAGGTCGTCACCTTATTCGAATACAAGGCCAGTAAGTAAGATCTGTTTTTCTTCAACTCCTCCACCCAAGTAAATAGGAAAGAAAGAAATTTCTCACGAACAGCATATTCCTTGTACACCTCTTGCTCCTCCAATTGACGGTGAGTTTCTTCAAATAGCGCAACCCAAATTGCCGATTTAATGGCATCAAAGGAGGTGAAGTAGTTGTAAAACTCGGCTTCCTTGATTTTTAAATCTTTGGCAAATTTGAAAATGGAAGCAGGTTCTTTGCCATGCTCAAGCACATGCGAAACAAATCCTTCCAAAATCAATTGACGATGATCTTTCTTCTCTTTCTTTTTTGCTGTTGCTGTGTCCATTTGGATTCTTTACGTGTAGGATAATAACACAGAAGTAGGCCCTCAGGTTTACCAGAAACAAAAAAAAGTCGGAAATTTCTTTCCGACTTTTCAAGTTCTGTATTTCTTCAATCTGATTATCCGCTTTTTCACCACTGACCAGAGAAAAAAAGGTTTGAGGTTCAATTAGGTGAGCTGTAGACCGTTGAAAGCCTGTGGGCCGTGGCCCATGGTCTGTCAACGATTATCCGCAGTTTTAAATAGGCGAGCTAAGCTACTGGCATGCTTGCGGATAATCACATTCTTCAATTAAGAACTGACCTTTTCCACCACCAAATTATGGTTGGTGTAGATGCAGACATCTGCTGCGATATGCAAACTTTCACGCACCATCTCTTCAGCAGATAATTGGGGAGCAAACTTCTTCATCGCCCGAGCAGCAGACTGAGCATACACGCTGCCCGAACCAATGGTGGCAATCTCCATATCCGGCTCAATCACATCTCCATTGCCAGAGATGATCAAAATATCATCCTTATCTGCCACAATCATCATGGCCTCGAGGCGGCTGAGCATGCGATCCATGCGCCATTCCTTGGCGAGCTCCACGGCCGCACGCTTCATGTTATTGCCAAATGCTCCCAGTTTCTCTTCAAACTTGTCCAATAAGGTGAAGGCGTCGGCTGTGGAACCTGCAAACCCGGTCACAATTTTGCCTCCCTGTAGCACTCTGATCTTCTTCACAGTGCTTTTGGCAACTGTATTGCCTAGGGTCGCCTGCCCGTCGGCACCGATGACAACCTCTCCCTTGTGCCGAATGGCTACGACGGTGGTGGATTTAATTTTTTCCATGGAAAATTTAGTTTCTAGTGTTTTCCTTTAGAACACCAGTTTATTATGGGTTTCAAAAACCATACAAAAGCAAAAAGTCCTTGTGAACAGGACTTTTTGGCAGGTAAATTTAAATTAAGATACGCACAGGATCTTCGAGCAAGCCTTTCAGACTGAGCAGGAAGGCAGATCCTACCGCTCCATCGACTACGCGGTGGTCGCAGGAAAGGGTCACCTTCATCACGTTGCCGATTTTCATTTGGCCGTCCTTCACGATGACTGTTTCCTTAATTCCTCCTACGGCCAAGATGCAGGCATCTGGTGGATTGATGATGGCGGTAAACTCATCGATACCAAACATCCCCAAATTGGAGATCGTAAAGGTATTGCCTTCCCAATCCTTGGGTTGCAATTCTTTGTTTTTAGCCTTTTGGCCCAATGACTTGGCTTGATTCGAAATCTGGGATAGCGACAACTGGTCTGCAAAGCGGATCACTGGAACCAGCAATCCCTCCTCTACCGCTACCGCCATGCCGATATGGATGTGGTCGTTGTAGCGGATTTTATCTCCCAACCAGCTGGAATTTACTTTTGGATTCTGACGCAAGGCTGCTGCGGATGCTTTAATGACCAAGTCGTTGAACGAAATCTTGGCCGTGCCAAACTCGTTCATGCTCTTTCTTGCCTCAATCGCCTTGTCCATGTTGATCTCCATGGTCAAGTAGAAGTGTGGAGCAGAATACTTGCTCTCCGCCAATCGCTTGGCAATGGTTTTACGCATTTGAGAAACCTTCTCTTCTCTGAAGCTCTCTTGACCCAGTGCTGGAGCAAGTCCTGCTTGGCTTGAAGCTGCTTGAGCCAGTGGGCTAGCTGTTGCAGCAGCTGGCACATAGGTTTCAATATCTCTTTTGACAATTCGCCCACCTTCTCCGCTACCGGCTACTTGACGGATGTCTACGCCTTTATCACTCGCTATTTTTTTGGCTAATGGAGAAGCCTTTACACGCTCAGTTCCAGTTGAACTAGGTATTGCTGCTGCAACTGGGGCTTGAGCCACTGCTGGAGCAGGTGCTGCTACAGCTACAGGCGCTGCGGGACTGGCTACTTCCATAGGGGCAGCGCTTGATGCTCCTCCCTGATGAGCTGCCAAAAGACTTTGGTAATCGGCTCCTTTTTCTCCAATCACGGCAATGACCCCATCTACAGGAACACTTCCACCCGCTTCTACACCGATGTACAATAATACGCCGTCCTCGTAGGACTCCAACTCCATGGTGGCTTTGTCTGTCTCTACTTCAGCGATGATTTCTCCTGACTTCACTGCATCACCCACTTTTTTCAACCAAGCGGAAATCGTGCCCTCCTGCATGGTATCACTCATTTTGGGCATGGTCACTACCACTGCTGGGATAGAAGAAGTTGCGACAGCCGCAGCAGGAGCTTTTACTTCAGCTGCAGGTGCTGGAGCCGCAGCAGGAATTGCCGCTTCTACTTTTGGAGCTTCAGCAGGAGCTCCAGACAACAAATGCTGGAATGCTTCTCCCTTCTCTCCGATTATGGCGATGATTCCATTGACAGGAACCGAATCTTTCTCTTTTACACCTACATAAAGTAACACCCCTTCTTCGTACGATTCCAATTCCATGGTTGCTTTATCCGTCTCCACTTCTGCCAAGATATCTCCAGGCTTAACCGTGTCACCTACTTTTTTCAACCAGGATGCAATCACACCTTCTTCCATGGTGTCACTCATTTTTGGCATTCTAATAATTTCGGCCATGTTCTATTCGCGCTTGTAGTTTTTAAAGTGCCCAAAAATAGTTTTTAAAAACGCTTTATTCAAATTTATATGCTGTATTTTCCAATCCCTTTTTGAACGCTTGCCTCCATGCCCTTACTTCAATCCAGTACCTATCAAAGGCCTAATCACCTCTTTAACGGACACTTAGAAACAGTTTATCCGGCAATTTTTCGCCAAGTCGAACTTTCTCCTACCGCCCAAGAACAAGTAGAAACACCTGATGGCGATTTTCTAGAAATCGATTGGCACCAACGAGGAAACTCAAAATTGCTGGTAATTAGTCACGGATTAGAAGGAAATAGTAGCCGAGCATACATCTTGGGAATGGCCCAGGAAGCCTTGAGCAAGGGATTTGATGTGCTCGCTTGGAATTACCGAGGATGTGGTACGCAACTCAATAGGAAAGCTATTTTTTACCACAGTGGCGCCACCTACGATTTAGACACCATCATTCAACACGCCTCGACTCAGTATGCCGAAATTTCCCTAGTGGGCTTTAGTTTGGGTGGAAACCTAACCCTCAAGTACCTAGGTGAAAAGCGAGCGCGAACTCCCAAAATCAAAAGCGGCGTAGCCATCTCTGTGCCACTTGACCTAGGTAGTTCTTGTGACCAAATTTCAAGCACTGCATTTGGCTTGTATACGCGGCGTTTTCTAAATACCCTTCGTCAAAAAGTTGAAAAAAAGGCTAGTCTATTTCCTGCAGAATTTGACTTAACTAAATTTTCCTCCATTCGGACGCTACGCGATTTTGACGACACCTATACTGGCCCCTTGCATGGGTTTGCTGATGCGGAAGATTACTACCAAACAAACTCCTCCTTGCAGTTTCTGCCAGATATCTCTATTCCCACGCTCGTAATCAACGCCCAAAATGATCCCTTCTTAAGTCCAACTTGCTTTCCAACAGACCTCGCAAAAAAGTTAGATCAAGTCTACTTTGAATTCCCAAAGCATGGAGGACATGTAGGTTTTATGCAATCCGGTTCCAACAAAAGATTTTACTCCGAAACTCGAGCAGTTGAATTTATTTGCCAGGATTCCTAACTTCGACCAAATTAGTTGACTACTGCAAACATGTGTGGAAGATATTCACTTGCCAAAAGTAAAATTGAACTCGAAGAACGCTTCCAAGCAGAAATGCTGGCGGATTTCTCACCACGATACAACATTGCCCCTACCCAATTGGTCCCCGTGATCACCTCAGATAGTCCCAAAGGATTTTCCTTTTTTTATTGGGGAATCACCCCTGATTTTGGACAAAACAAGCCCGTGTCAGCGAAGTTAATCAATGCTCGAGCGGAGTCCGTCCATGAAAAAGTCTCCTTCAAAACCTCCTTCCAAAAAAGGCGATGCCTCATCCCAGCAGATGGATTTTACGAGTGGAAAAAGGTGGGTAAGAAAACCAAGATACCTCATCGCTTTACCCTTCGAGACGAGGAACCCTTTGCTTTCGCAGGAATTTGGGAAGAATACGAAACCGTTTCCGGGGAAACTCAACATACGTTCTTGATACTGACAACTAGCCCAAATGAGGTGGTCTCCGAAGTTCATGACCGCATGCCTGTAATTTTGAAACGGGAGCAAGAAAAGAAATGGTTGGATACTTACAGTTCCGAGTCAGAACTTCTGGAACTATTGGCTCCCTATCCGAATGAACTGATGCTGGGCTTTACAGTTTCCCCTCTGGTCAATTCCGTCCAAAATGATTCCCAATCGGTACTCCGAAAAACCTCACCCATGGATCAATTTGGAAATTACACCTTGTTTGGTTGATCCACGCTAGTCTTTTGCTTTAGTTGTTGAAATAAACTCCAGTCCCGATATTGCAGGGATTTTTGTCCACTATCACCCTCACCCCCTTTCCTACCCATGTATCACTCACGCATTCTCGCTGCAGGACACTATGTCCCTGAACGAATCGTTACGAATGAAGAACTTTCCCAAATGATGAATACCAACAACGAATGGATCGTGGAGCGTACGGGAATTCAAGAAAGACGTTGGTATACCCCTGGAGTAGATACAGTTACCAACATGGCTGCCAAAGCCAGCAAGATGGCCATGGAACGAGCGGGTGTAGAAAAAGACGAGATTGACTTCATCATTTTTGCAACCATCACTCCCGATTATTTCTTACCGGGCAATGGCGTATTGCTGCAGCGTGAACTAGGCTTCAAAACCATCGGTGCCCTAGACATTCGAAATGCTTGTTCTGGGTTTATCTATGCCCTATCGATCGCTGATCAGTTTATCAAAACGGGCATGTACCAAAAAATCCTGGTTGTCGGCGCAGAAATCCAATCTTCGGCTTTGGATAAAAGTGACGAAGGCAGGTCCAGTGCAGTCATCTTTGCAGATGGCGCAGGTGCAGTGGTCGTAGGACGCGCTGAAGCGGGTCAAACAGGAATTATCAGTACCCACTTGCATTCGGAAGGTGCTCACGCGGAAGAACTCTATTGCATCGCGCCAAGTTCCAGCGGAAAAGAACGTATCTCTCAGGAGCTGATTGAGCGTGGGGATTTTTTCCTGAAAATGAATGGAAATGCAGTGTTCAAGCATGCGGTGGTCCGCTTCATGGAAGTGATTCAGGAAGCCTTGACCTTCAATCAGCTGACCAAAGACGACATCGACCTGCTCGTGCCCCATCAGGCCAATTTGAGAATCTCGCAGTACATCCAACAGAAATTGGAGCTGCCCGATCAAAAGGTATTCAACAACATCATGCACCTGGGCAATACCACCGCAGGCACTATCCCCATTGCACTTTCTCAAGCCTGGGAACAAGGTCGCCTCAAAGAAAATGACTTGATTTGTTTGGCTGCTTTTGGCTCAGGATTTTCTTGGGCTTCTGCGCTCTTGAAATGGTGACCGGGTGAAGTCAGAGTTAGATCTTCATCTTTGGCTCGATCAAGCATTAGTTCACCGACAAAATCAACTAAAAGCTGATTTTCTAGACCTTTTTGAGCAGCTTGGCAACTCCATTACCCATGAGGAATTGATCGATTTTTTCCCAAAATCGAAGGGCAAAAAAATCTCCAAAGGAAATCAGCTACTCGGCTTTCCCTACCTCGTGCTTGACCTGATTCGGGATTTTGATTTGGCCTCAGGTTGCAACATCCGTTTTGTAAGTTGGTTTGGCCATGGACTGTATTGCTGTGTTTTTCTGGGCAAACAAATGGGACAACCTGATCAATTTTTTGTTGAAAATGGATTCCAATTGGGAAGAAATGACCTCCCCTGGGATTTGGCGGCACAAGTAAACTGGATACAGACCCCAACTACAGATTCCAAGCATCCCCTAAAAGATGAAGAAGAAAGGATTTGGATCAAAGAGATTTCCTTGGTTGGAGATCGGGCCACCTGTCTCGAAATTTTGCGCAAGGAATTGCGGAAAATTCTCCAAGCAAATGGGAAAGAGTAACTTAAAAAGTTAAGGATTTCATGTACTTTTAAACAGGAAACGATTTTTTACGTAGGAATAGGGAAATTGTCCAATTCCGAGTATTGAAAACTGTTGCCAACCTACCTTAAGAACCCCACTTAGCCATGAAGTATGCGCTGATTTTATTCTTCTCTCTTCTTCATTTTTCCCTTGCTGCGCAAACTTCAAAAGTTGCCGTACGCTATTCCAGTGATTCATCCATTGTGGGAACAGGCCTGGTGGAGAAAAATATTCCCAATGGCCTTTGGAAGTATTACACCAGCAAAACCAACACCCTAATCACGGAGGGAACCTTTAAAAATGGGATTCGGGACGGACAATGGACGAGTTATCACGCCAATGGCAAGCGCAAAGAACTAGCGGATTACCGGGATGGAAAACTTTTTGGTCCAGCACGTTTTTTTGATACGAATGGCTACCTCCTGAAAGAAATGATTTTCCAGGATAGCATTTTGGTGGGCAAATACATCGAGTATTACGGAAGTGCTGAGCAAGACTTTTATGTAGATCCCAGCCAAGTCAAGTTGGAAGGAAATTATGTAGCAGGTAAAAAAGCGGGACAATGGCTCAGTTATTTCCCAGAGGGAGAACTCGCAGTACGGGAATTTTATGTGAATGGATTACGAGAAGGCCCCTATTTCGAATTTGACCCCGAAGGAAATGTACTAGCCGAAGCCACTGCAGTCAAAGGGCAATTTGATGGTGTTTACAAGACCTTTTCGCTGCCGAATGTGGTGTACCAAACTGGAACCTACAAAAACGGGGAAAAAATTGGAGAATGGAAAAGCTTTTTTCCAGGCACCAAAATCCCTGAATCGGAAGAATTCTACGATGCATCCGGAAATCGCATTGGAGAATGGACCTACTATTACGAAACGGGCAGAATCGCACGAAAGGAGCGCTATGAAAATAATGTAGCCGTTGGCGTGTGGGAGGAATACTTTCCCAACAAGGAAATCTCCAAACGCAAAACCTATGTCTTAGGAGTTCCTGAAGGAGACTATGTAGAAAATCACAGTTCGGGCAAACCCTCGGTACAAGGTCACTATGCAGGAGGTGCAAAAGTGGGAGTTTGGAAGAATTTTTACCCAGACGGGCAATTGTATGCGATCGGAGAATATAAAAATGACCTCAAAACAGGCCTATGGAAGTATTTCAATAAAATTGGGGTGTTGGCTGCTGAAGGGGAATACCTGCTAGGCATGGAGAATGGGCAGTGGGTGTATTACTACGATGGAGGTCAACTGAAATCTGTAGGCAGATTCAATCTAGGTTTTGAAGATGGGATTTGGGGGTTATTCTACGACAACAAGCAGCTAACCCAAGAGGAGTATTGGGACAACGGCAGGCTACTCAATGTAAGTGACTATTACACCCAAGACGGAAAAGGAACACGCGACAAGGGCACTTTGAAAGACGGAAAGGGAACCCGCATCACCTACTACGTCACAGGACAAAAAGAATCTGAAGGAAGCTACCTAGGAGGTAAATCAGAAGGCCTCTGGATCTATTACCATGAATCAGGGAGAAAAGCTTCGGAAGGCATGATGAAGGATGGCAAAAAGCAGGGCCCTTGGAAGTTTTACAACTCTGCTGGCCGATTGGAAGACCTCCTGCAGTTTAAGGATGACGAAATCCAATATCCAAAAGCAAGTCCGGCTAGGCAATAATCTTTTTTTTGATAAATCATATTTCTTCGGCAGGTAAGAAGGCAGGAAAACACGCCTCTTGCCCACCTGCCTGACTCAAGAAGGTTGGCCCGCCAGCCAAAGGCAGGCCTGTCTGCCGAAGGCAGGAAAACATTCCTCGTTGATTTCGGTTAAACCTAAAACCGATACCCATGTTTGGATTATTCAAAAAGAAAAGCGAGAAGGAAAAGCTCCAAGAAACCTATGCGAAGATGATGGCAGATGCACACAAACTATCGCATAGCAACCGAACTGCTGCAGACAAATTGATGGCCGAAGCGGAAGAAGTAGCCAAGCAGATCGACGCCCTCAACAAGGCTTAATCCACACTTACTTTCTTGCATAATCGTCCTGCAATCGGACGATATCATCTTCATCTGAAGGTTGGCTTGCATCTGTATGCATCCAAATTTCAGAAACTACCCCCCAGCCCGCTGTACCAATCAAGCGATGACGCTCTCCCTGCTGAAGGGACACGATTTCATTCGGTACCATCGCTACTGCTGGACCTTGAGAATCGTCCAAACTCCTACTGATTGCTGCTTCACCCGCTACTAAAGTCCACAGCTCTGCACGGCGGTAGTGGTACTGCCAAGAGAGTCGTGCTCCAGGCGCAACCAATAAAAACTTAGGGCTCAACTTCTGCGCATACTGCTCTTCCGAAAGAAATACCTCAGGGAAAAATGTCTCCTTAAATTTTCGAATCTGCGTTTCTTCCAACACAAAAAACCCACCCCAGGGGCGCTCAAAATCTTGTGTGGAAATTGAAAATCCAGCAGCCCCTAGATAAGTTTCTACAACTGCTGCAATTTGAGATTTACTCAAGTTGGGGGAAAGAATAAGTGGCTTCATACACCTTGGATTAAAAAGAAGTCAAAGGTAGACATTTTTCCAGTTTTCAACTTAGGCCCCATTTAAATCGACTTAGTCCCTCAGCAATTGTCAACTCTAGGTTCGCATACTTACTTTCCTGTTTTCTTGACAAAATGATGGGAGTCTTCTTTAATTTTTTTCATAAAGTATTTTTCTACTCGTTAATTTTTAACGTATTTAAGGGCATATTCTTGTCCCATGCACCTCATTAATCCACAAAAAGCCCTCTCGAAAATTGAGGGGGTAGTAGAAGGAAAAAACTACCTCCTGAAAATTAGGCTGATCAAAAGCCTCTACCAGAAAGGTGCTTCCACTGCCAATGAAATCTGTGGAAGCATGGGAATTTCTTTACCCACGGTCAATGCCCTGTTGACAGATCTAATCCGTTCGGGAGAGGTGATCAAACAAGGACGCGCGGCCTCCCAAGGTGGAAGGAAGCCAGATTTGTACCGGTTGGCATCAGATGCATTTTATGTAGTAGCAGTAGACCTCAGCAAATACGCTGTAAGCTTGGCCTTGTACAACTGCCAGCAGGAGATTGCCAAGGAACAGGTGACACATAAAATCGTGCTCAACAATGAACCTGAGACTTTTGAACTCCTTTGTCAGCACATCGAAGCCTACTTGCAGGCATCTGCCATCCCGTCGGACAAAATCATTGCCATCGGCATTTCCATGCCAGGACTGATTGACTCTAAGGCTGGGATAAACCATACCTACCTCAATTTCGGTAAAAAAAGTTTGCAAGCGCACCTCGAAAGCAGGTTCCTGCAACCCATATTTCTAGAGAATGATGCGCGAGCCATGACACTTGCCGAATACAAGTTTGGAGCTGTTCCTAACGCGCAACAGGTATTGGGCATTTTCGTAGGTTGGGGCATCGGATTGGGGATAATTGTGGATGGGAAAATCTACCAAGGCACCTCTGGATTTGCTGGGGAATTTGCCCACTCTCCTCTTTTTGAATCTCAGGAGATCAATTGCAGCTGCGGAAAAAAAGGTTGCTTGGAGGCTGCAGCCTCGGGTACTGCCATCGTCCGAATGGCTGAAGAAGCAATCCTACTTGACAAAGACAGCATCCTGGCACGAATGGCCAAATCCTACAAGGGTCCACTCGATCCCAATCTCATCGTGCGTGCCGCTCAAGAAGGAGACCAACGCGCCATCACCATCCTCTCTGAGGTAGGCCTTAATCTGGGAAGGGGCATTTCCATGCTGATCCAGCTCCTCAACCCGGAACTCATCATTCTTGGAGGGGTGGTAGCTGAAGCCAATCAGTATATTTTGACTCCAATTCAACAAGCGCTAAATGTGTACAGCATGGCCAAATCACGAGAAAAAACCAAGATTGCCCTTTACCAATTGGGAACTGAGGTCGGTTTACGAGGTGCTGTCGCTGTAGTCACTGACAAACTATTTGAAGACGTTCTTAGCAAAGGCAATTAATTTCCTGTCTGATTTTCTAAGAGCGTAGGATAAGGTACTCGGAGTTTTCTTGCGGAATCAGCCCTATATCATAACAAATCTGGTACGAGCTACCGCCGGGAGCCAGTCCTTGATGCGTGCTGTAGCTAAAGTTAAATCCCTCCAAAAGCAAGTTTTCTTTCCGAACGATTAGTTGCTGATTTCCTGCTGGGAGGAGTGCAAGTAGGATGGTGCGATTTCGTTTTAATATCCGATTAATGCAGCGTACTTCCTTGTTTACCACAGAATTTTGCAGATTGTTGAAGTTATTTCTACAACCATCGTCACAAAATTTCTTGTCGGTTCTTCCTTGAAGAATTTGCCTGCACGATTGGCAAAAGCGTTTTTTTAGTTCCATAGGTTAAAAAATTTAGCGTTTAGGGGAAAAATCCCTCCCCTCAAAAAAATTACAATTCAGGTCAAACACCTGGAACGACCCACAAACAATTTACTTCTTTTCTGCCACCAATCGGATTACAGCTGATTCTCCGCTATGAAATTCCCCTTCCTGGAGATTCACGATCCTTTCCTCCAGAGATTGAATTCTAAATCCAGAAAAATCATCCCGAAGTTCCCCCTCGGAGAATAGCATGCCTAGATCCTTAGGGCCACCTGCTTGGGGATTCCTAGAATTAAATTCGAGGTGTCGTTTTGAAAATCCTTCCAAAATCAAAATGCCTCCAGGTTTGAGCATAGCAGCCAATTTTTGGTGAAACTCTTTTCGCACTCCTTCCGGAAAATGCGCAAAAATCAACACCAACAAATCAAAACTCTCCTCAGCTGCTTCAAAATCCTCCAAAGAAGTTACTGCATACTCAATTTCTACTCCTTTCTGACTTGCCAACTGAAGGGCTTTTTTCTTCCCCTCCTCACTTTGATCAAAGGCCATGACTTCCCAACCACAACCTGCTCCGAATACTGCGTTCCTGCCTTCTCCTTCTGCTGGAAAAAGTGCCTTTCCGGGCTTTAACTTTTGGATTTCCTTACTAAAAAATACATTGGGATCAGTTCCATAAACGTATTCCCCTGCTCCATACCGAGCATTCCAAAATTCTTTCATCTTTTTTTATTTCTTAAAACCAAAGCACTTCCCAAAAAATTCCCATTGGTATAAAAACTACCGAATGTAGGAAAAACACGTTTTTAGCAGAAAAAAATGGGGAAAACTGCTCTTCCCCATTTTTCTCTACTTTAGAATCTTATTATCCACTTTTTTACCACTTGCGAGAGAAAAAAGGTTTGAAGTTCAATCAGGTGAGCTGTGGACCATGGACAGCTTGAAGACCGTGGGCTGTCAGCTGTCAACGATTATTCGCAGAGTTAAACGTCTCTTTTGAGCTACTGGTACAATTGCGGATAATCATATTTTAGAATTTACGGTACTTACCACCCAGGAACTTGTTGGCTTTTCGCTCCGCAAATTTTGCCTTCTTGCTATTCCAGTGGAGGGTTTCATTTGGAAAACGACCAGCAATTACACCAAGTAGAATAGTCTCAGTCAAGCGTGCGGAATATTCGAAAGGAGCACTACACTCGCCCTTCCCCAAACAAGCATCCACAAACTGGTGGTAATGCTTTTTACTTTCGCCCACATAATCCTTAACTGGGGCTCCTAAATTGAATGGAGTCACATCAAATTTCTGATACTGCCCATCTACAATCCATCTTGGAAGTTGCTGGAAGTGTGGAAGAAGTAGTCTCCCTTTTTCTCCCATAAACATCGCCCCCTGATCCGGAAGTTTGTCTCCATTGGGGAGTATCAAATCCTCATGTTGATTTGGCGCCCCAGCTCCATCGTACCAAACCCACTTCAAGGTATCAGTGGTGTAAGGCGTAGCAGGGAATTCATAGGTCACAATATTGTTCTCTGGAAATCCAAAACCGGTGGGCTTTCTACACTGGTTGACAATGGTGCGGGGCACATCCAACTGAAGTGCATTGTAGGGCGTATCAAAAATATGTACCCCCATATCCCCTAAAGTACCACAACCGTAGTCTAGTAACTTCCTCCAGTTACCCGGATGGTACACACCTTCCTTATAATCTCGCTTGGGGGCTGTTCCCAGCCAGAGGTTCCAGTTCAAATTGCTTGGAACTGGATCACTTCCAACCGGTGCTTTTCCATCAAAACCCCAGTTTTTAGGAGACCATGCACGCACGGTATGCACCTTTCCAATGATTCCGGATTGAATGAGTAGCGTAGCCAGCTTGTAATCGTAGAACGAGTGCACCTGAATTCCCATTTGCGTTACCAGTTTTTTGTCTTCGGCCATCTTTTTCATGGCTCTTGCTTCAGTCACATGGTGGGTCAATGGTTTTTGACAGTACACCGCCTTGTTCATCTCCATGGCCATCAAGGAAGCAGGCGCATGGGTGTGGTCTGGAGTAGAAACGACCACTGCATCAAACTGGTCTTCCATTTCTTTCAAAAGGAGGCGGTAGTCGTTATAGGTTTTTGCCTGAGGGTATAGAGCAGTAGCATTACTCAAGGCATTGGTATCCACATCACAAAGCCCCACTACTTCCACACTTGCATGGCTAGCAATTGCTTTTAAATCTTCCATGCCCATTCCTCCCAAACCGATGTGTACGGTTCTAAGTTTGCCAGAGGCGGGAACATTGGCCAAAAGCGAAGGAGCCAAGGAAAGGCCAGCCACGCCTAGGGCTGCTTTTTTAAAAAAATCTCTTCTGTCGATTACTTGATAATTTTTTTTCATGGGTAAACGGGGGCTTGGGCTTGGGTTTAAGGTAATTCTTTGATTTTGATATTTCGGAATCGGACCAAATCTCCATGGCCCAAAAATCCAATATGTCCTCGGCTACGAGCTAGCCCTGGATGCTCTTTCTGATCTAGGGTACCGGATTGGCTCGCCTCTAGGTAGTTGCCTTCCAATATGATTTCACCATTCAAAATGACGGTAACAAATGGATGATTGATGCGCACTTCTTGCTGATTCCATTCCCCTGTTGGTCGTAAGAAGCCCCGCTTGGCTGGCATTACCCCGTACAGAGAACCATGGTATTGATAGGTTTGAAGACCCGCATATTTTTTTGCTTCATTGTCCAAAATCTGAAACTCTTTGCCCACGTAGGCCGCATCTCCTTCCAAGGGCGCATGAATGCCCAACCCATTGTTGGCTCCAGGAGTCAATTGAAATTCAAAACGAAGGATGAAATTTCCGTATTCCTTCTCGGTATACAAATTTCCCCCTCCCCCGCCTTGAGGTTCGATCACAATCATCCCCTCTTTAACCAAGTAGGAACTTTTGTTGCCCACCCAACCAGTCAAACTTTGCCCGTCAAACAAGGAAACAAACCCCTTCTCCTGTGCCTGCAAGGAACCTGCAGACAGGATAAACAAAAGAGGAACTAACCACCTGGATGGGCGTTGGAATAATGATTTCATCGTATACTACGTAAAAACGGCTTATACAAATCTAAAAGAGTTCTGCAATTTTTCGCCCCCATTTATCAAAAATCCACGCCTCCAATTGAAAATTAGTGAAGGGCTAACTTACCCTCAACAGTCTTCCACTAAAATTAATCCTCTATTTTTGAAACAGCCCTACCTAGTTTCGTGTTGACTACGTGTCGCCGGCAGGTACATCAACAGCTGTTCGGAAACCTTGGAAATGAAAATTAACTCAAAATTCAACTACCCCATGTTCGCCTTGATCGCCTCACTTCTCCTTGCTTGTGGCGGGGGACCTAATGCCTCAACTGATAACCAAAATACACCTGCAGAAGAATCTCCAAAGGAAGTTTTTTCAGCCAATCAACAATTGGCCACCTTTGCAGGAGGGTGTTTTTGGTGTGTGGAAGCCCCTTTTGAGGATCTTGACGGCGTGATATCCGTGGTATCCGGCTATGCGGGTGGAAAGGAAAAGAACCCGACCTACGGAGAAGTAGCTGGAGGCAAAACTTCCCACCGCGAATCCGTACAAATTACCTTTGATCCAGAGGTGATCAGCTATGCTGAATTGGTTGATATTTTCTGGCAAACCTACGACCCAACAGATGTAGGGGGATCTTTTTTTGATCGAGGCACGCAATACGAGTCCGCTATTTTTTATCACAATGACCAGCAAAAAAAGGTTGCAGAAGAAAGCAAAAAGCGCTTGGATCAGTCCAAACGATTCTCCAAGCCGGTAGCCACTCCTATCATCAAGTTTACCAACTTCTACCCAGCTGAGGACTACCACCAAGATTACTACAAGAAAAGCCCCCAAGACTACTATGCCTACCGAAAAGGATCTGGAAGAGATGCCTTTATCCAGAAACATTGGCCTGAACTGAGTGCTAAAAAATACCCTGCTCCATCCAAAGGGGAACTTAAAAAAGAGTTGGATGAGTTGCAGTACGAAGTGACTATGGAAGGTGCCACTGAATTTGCCTTCAACAATGCGTACAATGGCAATAAAGAAGATGGAATCTATGTTTGTGTAGTGACAGGGGCACCACTATTCAGTTCCAAAGACAAGTACGAGTCGGGATCTGGATGGCCTAGTTTCACCAAGCCCATCGATGCACGAATCATAGACAAACCCATCGACAAAACCCTTGGCATGATGCGTGTAGAAGTGCGCAGCAAGTTAGGAAACTCGCATTTGGGACACGTTTTTTACGATGGTCCAGCCCCTACAGGATTGCGCTACTGCATGAATTCCGCAGCCATGAAGTTTATCCCCAAATCAGAGATGCAAGCAGCAGGTTACGGAGACTACCTTTGGGTAGTAGATTAATCCAATTCCCTATCCCAGCATGGGTTAACCAATTAATTTTCGAAAAGTCAGGTTGATTCGAGGAGCCAATACCTTTTTTGATTTGGGGAGTTGGTGTTCCCAGTAGTGTTGGCTTTCTCCCCCCATGAGCAACAGGCTTCCATGCGAAAGTTCAAGACTTAGTTTGGGTTCCTTTTTACCATAAGGACGCAATTGAAAAACACGGGTGGCGCCAAAAGTAAGGGAGGCGATGGTTGGGTTCTTTCCCAGAACGGATTCGTTGTCCCGATGCCAACCCATGCTATCCTGACCATCTCGGTAAAAGTTGCAGAGCACATGGGTAAATTCCTGATTCGTGAACGCTTGCAAGCGATGTTTAATTTGTTCTAATTCCTCCGAAAAAGGCAAGGCTTCCATTGCTATCCCAGAATACCCGTACCGCACCTTAGGGTCCCCATAGAGCGCAGTGAGTCGAGGTTGAAGGATTTGCTTGCCAAACATCCAAATCGGCTCCTGATGCCAGGCTAAACGCTCCTGAAGTAGTTTGAAATTCTCGTCGGCTTCTTGGCCTGAAAAAAATTCTGGATGAAATGTCACTTCCCCTTGAAATGGAAGGAGGTTCGTGGATTCCTGTGAGAGAAGTGAATACTGCATACCCGTCAACTCGATTTCAAGGGAATTGGTTTGAAGAAAAAAAAGCATGCCTGCGGAAGGCAGGCGGCAGGCAAGTTAATTTTTCGTCCAATAATCCAAGACCGTCACCTTATCCAAATGTGGTCCTAACAGACCCACAAATTCCTGGTGTGCTGGGTGAGGAATGTAGGCATCTCGGTCTGCATCGGAATGGAAAGTGACCGTAAAAGCATGGGTTAAGCCTTGATTGAGTCCTTCTGGACTTGAATTGACTCCCCATTCAAAGTCCTTGATTTCAGAAATTTTTCCAGGTAGGGCTTGGAATGCAATTACAATCTTCTCCACATCTTGTGGGGAGGAAGTCGCTTTAAATCCAAACAAGACTACATGACGGAGTACAGAATCAGGCATAGCAGGGTTTTTTAAGTTGATTTGTGGACGAGAACTTGAATCGGTAACTTCTTCGACATCTTCCACTTGCTTTGGAGCACAGGAAAATAGCAGCATAAATACCAAGAGATAAATGGGGTAATTCTTCATAGCAAATCGATTAGTCAAAGGCGAATTAAACAGTAGTCGCTCCAAATCAGCAGATAGGATAAGTTAAAACTACGTTTCTCGATTGAAAAAAGGAAATAAAAAATCCCCGAGCAATGGAATCGCCCGGGGATTTTACCTCAAGGGTAGCGGTGATTACTTAACCACTTTTACGTTTACGGCATTGATGCCTTTTTTTCCTTGTACTAGTTCGTAAACCACTTTGTCATTTTCACGGATCTCGTGAACCAAACCTGTGTGGTGAACGAATACGTCCTCACTGTTATCAGCTGGTGTAATGAATCCAAAGCCTTTGGTTGTGTTAAAGAATTTTACTGTTCCTTCATTCATGATTTTTGAAATTTTAATTGTTTTTTACTCGATTTTGATTGGACTGATTTGAATTAATTTTTTTCTCTACAGGCGGTTCTGGAGGAGTGGTTGAGATGTTCCCGAACTCGTCTACATATGCGATCATGTTGTCAAGACTTCCGTCTTTCGGTTGTGCCTTTCGCTCTAGTTTCTTCTCCAGTTTATCTTTCTGCTTTCTCTTCTTTAGTTCCGCCTTCTGTTTTTTGATAAATGTGTTTTGATTTTTTGACATGCAAGTGGTTTAGTTTACAAATGTGATGGCATGGCCAACCTTGCCGGCTCTGCCCGTTCTTCCGATTCGATGAATGTAAGCATCCATGGTCATCGGTAACTGATAGTTGATCACATGGCTCACATCAGCTACATCGATCCCTCTGGCAGCAACGTCAGTAGCCACCAACACACGAATGTCCCCACTCTTAAATTCTTCGATCATTCTATTTCGAAAATTCTGGGACTTATCTCCGTGAATCTGACCGGCTTTGATACCGGCTTGAATTAATTTTTTAGCCAAGCGATCGGCTAATCTTTTGGTTTCAGTGAATAAAATCACCTTCTCCAAGTCCGGGTTGGCAAATAAATCTGCCAGTACCTCAAACTTATCTTGACCCTCGGGTACCCGAATGGTTTGTTGTTCAATGTTTTCGTTGGTAGTGGCTCCAGTAGAAACTTTCACCTCCACTGGGTTGGACAACAACCCATCGATTAACTTTTTCTGTCCTGGTTCTAACGTAGCGGAGAACAATAGGGTTTGGTCTCTGGCTCCAATTCTGTTGACCAATTTGTTGACATCTAGTACAAAGCCCATATCCAACATGCGATCAAACTCATCCAAGACAAGTGTATTGACTTTTCTTAGATCCAATACACGTCGGTCTGAAAGGTCTAAAAGCCTTCCTGGAGTACCTACGATCACTTGGAGTTTACGCGCCAACTTGGGTAGATCCGAATTGATATTGGTTCCCCCAATAAAGGTGGCAGAATATAGGCTCATGCCTGCGCTCAAACTTTTAAACTCCTCCTCTATTTGCAAGGCCAGCTCACGAGTAGGTGTCACCACCAAAGCGGTATAATTTCGAGAATCCTTCAGGGCATGCTCAATGATGGGAATCAAAAAGGCAGCGGTCTTTCCAGATCCTGTCTTTGAAATCGCTAGCACATCTCTTCCTTGAAGAAGCGGTTCAATGGACTGCTCCTGAATGGTCGTAAGTGTTTGATAGCCCTTGGCACTGATGTTTTGAAGCAACTTGGCGCTTAAGCCGAGTTCAACAAAGGTTTTTTCGGTACGAAATCCCTCCTGACCACTCGGCTGTGCTTTCTTTACGAAAAGTCGTGGGTCAAGAGTCGATTCTTTCTTTTTTACCTGTCTTCGATCGGGATTTGCCCCTCGAGCCGGAGCAGGCTTGGTATTTTTCTTGGTAAATTGATTCATAAGTTAGTTTTAGACTTTAACAGGCTGCATTTCGATGCGACCAAGTTGGTACAACATCTTTGCATGGGCCTTTAAAGCGTCAAAAAATGTCTTTTTGGTGTAATAGGGTATGTTGTATTCAGCCGCGGTTGCTTTTACAATCGGAGCGATATTTCGGTAGTGTACGTGGCAAACATCCGGAAATAAGTGATGTTCAACCTGGTAATTCAAGCCACCAATCATCCAAGAGAATAAGGGGCTATTTTCGGAATAATTGGAAGTGGTCGCCAATTGATGCAGCATGCGCTCTCCTTCCACAATGCCATTTTCATTGGCTTGAGGAAAAGATACTTCCGGCATGATGTGGGCCGTCTGAAACACAAGCGAAATGCTGAGTCCAGTGATAAAATGCAAGAGCAAGAAGGCCAGCAAAATGGAACCTACACCAAAGGGAGAAAATGCAATTGGCAATCCAAGGATAAAGGCATAATAGACCAGTTTCCACGCAATGATTTTGAGCACTGTATTGCGATAGACATTCTTTCCTTTGAACAAGCCCATCTTGTAATACCGGTCAAAACGAATGAAATCTTTGGAAGTCACCCAAGAAACGGTGGATAAGCCGTAAAAGATCCAGGTATACCAGTGCTGAAATTCATGCATCTTGTTTTTCGGTGCATGCGGAGAAAATCGAAGAAAGAATGGGGCATTGATGTCGTCATCTCCCTCCGGGATATTGGTGTAGGAATGGTGCAATACATTGTGTTGAATTTTCCACACGGTAGCATTTGCTCCCACTAAATTGAGCGTGTAGCCTAGTAACTTGTTAATCTTTGGATTCTGTGAATAGGTGCCATGAATGGCATCGTGCATCACGCCCATTCCGATTCCCGCCATTCCAAAACCACTTGCAACAAAGCATGCAAAGAGCTGCCAAGTCTGGTCAAAAACGCCGAAACTAAGCAGGACAATTGGCAGGAAATAAAGGGCCAACATCACCACCGTCTTGAATTTCATTTCTGTATTCGCAAACTTGGTCTGCTGCGTAGAAGTGAAATAGGCGTTGACTCTGTTTCTGAGGGTGAGGGAGAATTCAGACAAGGCTGAATCAGAAAATCGAATGGTCTTAATGAGGTATTGTGTTTGGTAGGTACTAGTAAATCTGGGTTCTCTAAAGATTTTTAACTGCAGGTTTTAACTCAAAAAAGAAAATCTCTTCTATCGAATTAAAAAAGTAGAAGAAAAAGAAGTAAAACCTGTGTTGGAGAACTCTTGATTTGCTACTTGTGGCAGGTGAATCGCCGATGCTAAACTTGGTGACAAGTATCGAAAACATTTTTCCGACTATCAAATGTGAGCCCTTTAATTGAGAATTCCTAATAAATGAGGCAATTAAGGGTTTTCTATGGATTTAGTCCTTCCCCAATTTCCAATTGATAAGCGCGTTGAAATGCCACAGGTCCACTTTATTGTATTGTTGAACAGGAATAAGATTTTTCGTAGTCAAGGGCTCCTTGACCATCAAAATCAAATGAAAATCTAAATTTTTTAATTTTTTGGGCACATACCTTAAACCCAAATTATGCTGTCGGTAACTTGGAAAATTGTATTTATTGGCTTCCACATTTTGAACAGATGGCAAAATATGAATCCCTGCATAGGTGTATAGGTGTAGGGGAAAGTCTACCATGCGGTAGGAGGCATAGCCTACCACAGCGGTTACGGTTTCAAATCCTTCGTTTCGTTCTCTAGGAATAAAGGTATACCAAGCATCTTTCCCCCATTCCCGAGGGCTTAACCAGCGACCCTTTCCTCCTACCTGTGTGGCACTCAGTTGTGTTTCCCAAGCACCCTTTTTCCAGTTCATTTTGGCAGAAATCGCAAAATTCAAATCCTTTGGATCCTTGTACTGTAACTCGGGCAGCAAATTTCCACCTTCCCCTACGCCATGTTGCAACCCCCCTTGAATGCCTGAGGTCCAGGTTCCTTGGGGCTTTTTGGAAATTTTCTCAAACGTGGCCCAATAGGTGGCAAACAAGTTAGCTGCATAGGTTTGCGAAAAACGAAGGGTCTTCCCTCCATTCATCTTTCCTTCAAGTTCCCAAATCCCTAGCCAGGAACTCGTAGTATTCCCAAAGTAAGTGGCTGGATTCCCCGAAATCCTTCTACCCTGTGGAAATAACCCAAGGGTCTCTCCTACCGGCAACCAATCTTTACTTCCTCGAATATTCATCCGGGTGATGCCCCAAGCATGAACCTTCCAATTGGCATTGGGTGCATACCAAGCCTGTATCCCTTCCACTACTGTTGGTGAAAGACGTCCATCCTGGGCATTGACCCAATCCGATTGAATGCCCATTTTGCCTACTTTAACGCCAAACCTAGTTTGGGAATAGCCAAGAGAAAGCAATTCTAGCCTACCAAAAAAGCGATCTTGAGGCTCCAATACATTGAATAAACCAGATTCATAGCGATTCGCTTGGCCGGTAAGTGGATCCGGCAACCAAAAATCAGAACTATAGGCATTGCCAAATACACGATAGCCAACTTGTAGATCCCATTTCTTTTGAAGGGTCCATTTTCCACCAACCAGTGAGGTTAGTCCAAGAGCATAATCAGAACGGAGAACCTCATTGGAATAAGAAGTATTCATCCAAAAACTCCGAAAACTTAATTCAGGATCAAAAACCACTTTTTTCTCCTCCTCTCTAACCTGAGCATGAACATAAATGGACGACAGTGAAAGCAGAAAAAGGAAAACAAAAAAACTTAAAAACCTCACTTGCTGCTAGATTTAGCCGCTTTTATAGGTTTGAATGGCCCAAACTTATGCTGCTCTTCGGTGAACGAATCGGAGAAGGGACCAAAGGGATGATCCATGGGTTTCTTGGAAATATCCGGCCAATCCTTCGAAAGATCTTTCTTCGGACGATTCATACTATTTACATAGGCTGCCACATCCCAAGCCTCCTCATCACTCAAGATAGGCGATTCAAAAGTTGCTCCCAAAGGCATGTTGGCTTTGACATAGCCTGCAAATCGGGAAATACGGTAGAGTCCAGCGCCATGGTTGTAACTTGACTCTCCCCATAGCGGTGGGTAAAGGTATCCCGTTCCATCCGGCTTGGCCATTCCTTTTCCGTCGGCCTGGTGGCAACTCGCACATTGCGTATCGTAAACCATTTTGCCTTTGGCTGGATCTGCAGCACGATCTAAAAGTGGAACTTCATAAATCCCCGAACCGGCTGGTATTTCTCCCTTGGGAACATCTTTTCCTACCCAATTGATGTAGGCTACCATGGCCTTCATCTCCTTGGAATCTCGCGCCAAAGCTTCCCCATTGAGGCTTCGCTCAAAACAATCGTTGATTCGCTTTTGAATATCCTCTTCTGTGCCAGATCTCGCTCTCACCTTAGGATAGGTAGACGCCACTGCTCCATAATTATTTCCCAATGGAGCTGTCCCTGCCTGCAAATGGCAATTCTGACAATTCATACCATTAGAAATGGCCCTCACCTTACCCTTTGGACCCAGGTATTCGGAGGTATTGGCTACCAAGTCTTTTCCATACTGGAGTTCGGCTTCATTGGGTTCTTGATCCATAGTAGCCCAATCAGGAGCTTTCCATAAGGATGCTGGATCCGCTAAGGCATTCACAACAGGGATTTCAACTTCTGCTTGAGTTGCTTCCTGCTCTTCTTCTGAAAGACTTGGCAATTGCACACCTGAAAAAGAAAAGAAAAACAGCAATCCAACTACGGCCACTAAAGACAAGGCTAGCCCTAAAAGAGCAACTAAAAGAGAAACTAACTTAACAAAGGACTGCATCATCCGATTCAGATTATTTGGGGAAGACACAAAGTTGTGAATTAGCCAGAATTAATTCCTGTGACACGAATCACTCAAGCCCCTAATTTTAAAAAAAATATAGAGTAAAATTAAGATTTACTCGCTTTTTAGTTGTGCTTCAACTACTAATTTCCCATCCACCCTACCTTGAATAAATGGAGAAAATTCGGTTCCAAGAAGGGTTAAATGGACCTGATCTCCGGCTTTGCATTCAGACAAGTAGTTCACTGCGATCGAAGTGGGGAAAAGGCCACGGTCTGCAGCGATGTTTTCCACCCAGCGGATGTAACTGGTATGGTTGACATGATTGTACAAATCCAAATCCGAGTGCTGTACTTGAATGAGTTTACTTTCTAGCTCGGGGCCTGAGACTTCCAATTTAATTGGCTGCCAGTTTGGGGCAACTTGAGGGTCGAAAAGGGAACTAGGAAGTACTGATTCTGGCTTGAGAATTCTCTTTTTCTCGATATGCACCAGTAGCCAGGAGGACATGGCTCGCGCGACCACTTTTTCTTGCTGGTTCCAAACCATAAATTCGCGAAATGCGAAGGCTCCAGCCTGACCTCGCCCGCCTGTAAATATCCGAAGCGAATCTCCCCAACGAGGAAATTGGTTCACTTTAATTTCAATTCGAGACAGGGCCCACATCAACTGCTGCTCCAACAATTTTCTGCCAAAACCCTGTGAATCTGCATGTTTCCAGGCAATCTCTTGCAACAGGTCCGCCAAGGAACATAAACTTAAGTTCCCGTTGGGATGGACTTGGAAGGCACCTACTTCAAAGGTTTTTTCAAATTGAAAATCCTCAGGCAAGCTCATGATTCAACAGGTGTTTCTGGAGACTGAAATACCTGTTTCCCCAAACTACTCAACAACAAAATCCCTATTCCATTGAAAGCAATAAGGGCAAAGGAAACTTTCAGGTCGAATGCCTCAGCGATAAATCCAATAACTGGAGGACCCACCAAAAATCCAAAAAAGGAAAGTGTGGACACCAGCGCTAGCGCAACGCTAGGTGAATACAACTTAGATCTACCCGCGATGCCATAGGAAACTGGCACGATAGAAGCCACTCCGAAGCCGACCAACAAAAATCCTAGGGCCGCAGTGTACAGGGAAGGAAACAGCACTGCCAGAAGTAAGCCTAAAAAAATAAGGATGCCACTGACCTGCAGAACGGGAATCTTCCCATAGCGATTGGTGGCCTTATCAGTCACAAATCTTCCAGATGCCATCGCACCCATAAAGCAGACGTAACCAACAGAGACCAAGGCAGGCTCAGCCTCCACAATTTTTTTGAAATACACGCCGCTCCAATCAAACATGCAGCCTTCGGCCATCATCCCGAGAAAGGAAATTAAGCCCACTCGCAAGAGGAGTTGATCTGGCTTTTTTAATACCAAGCCTCCTGCCTCACCCTCTTCCCGCTTGTCATTGATCACGTATTGTTGGGAAAAAAGAATCATCCCCACAGAAATTAGGGTCACAACTGCATAATGGGCTGCTGGAGAGAATTCCAGGAAAATCATGCCAGCACCGATTCCAGCACCTGTAAATCCTGCCATACTCCAAAGTCCATGGAAAGAGGCCAAAATACTTTTGCCAAGTTGATCCTCAAGGCCCAGGGCTTGGGTGTTTAAGGAAATATTCATGATGTTGCCCAGAAGTCCAAAACTGACCAAAACAGGAACAAGCACCCAAGTACTGGGAGCCAATCCAATCAAGGGCAAAGTTAGGGCATAAGCAAAACTACAAATCAAAATAACGATTCGGCTCCCGTAATGGTGAACAGACCAGCCGGCTATGGGCAAACCCAACATAGATCCAATGGGTAGGCAAAGCAACAGGGTGCCTAATTCTCCTTCTGAAAGTTGGAATTTGGCCTGGATATCAGGGATGCGGGCAGCCCAACTTGCAAAGCAAATGCCCATAAAGAAAAATAGTGCCCCGAGTGCAATTCGACGTTTGGAAAGGTAATTCATGTATCGTCTGTCCTGAAAAACAGCGCTAAGGTACAGAGAAAGCAAAAGAAAATGTGGACTATCCTCAAGATGCCCAAAACTATTCCCGTTTTGGTCGTGTTAACCCAAAAAAGAAGGATATGGAATTTGTTATTGTGGGGGTTATCTTGGCAACCATCATCGTTTTTATTCGATTCATCATCAAAAAAGTATTTGACTAAAAAATGCCACCCTTTTTCAAAGGTGGCATTTTTAAACGCTTTCATTTTCTAACTCGGTTAGTTTGGAAGATGCTTCTCAAATTTACCATACAACCAAGTACCTGCAAGAGCTGAAATTAGCGTCACTAGGATGACCGTGTAGCCACTACCGATTTGAGCAAATAAAGGTCCTGGACAGGCACCTGTAATTGCCCAACCCAACCCAAAAATAAAGCCGCCAATCACTTGCCCTTTTTTAAATACTTTGGTAGGAATGTTGATTGTTTCGCCATGAATAGATTTAATATTCAATCGCTTAATCAATTGGATTGAAATAATTCCGGTAACAATAGCGGATCCAATGACTCCATACATGTGAAAAGACTGGAGACGGAACATTTCTTGAATTCTAAACCAAGAAATAATTTCTGCTTTTACAAAAACAATTCCGAATACAATACCAATAATCACGTACTTCAACAAGGCCAATCCCTTGTCTTTAGTTTGGCTTGAATTTGGTGCTACACAGTGCGGATCAGCACTAGATTCCATTTGATTTATATTTTTTGACATACGTTCTAAAGATTAAAATCCAACTAATTTCATAAGTGGCTCCAGCAGGACGTGGGTCATGAAAAACCCACCCAACATGAAGAAAATGGTAGCTACCAGGGAAGGCCACTGCAGGGAACTGATTCCCATAATCGCATGCCCTGAAGTACATCCGCCAGCATAGCGAGTTCCAAATCCTACCAACAATCCTCCGATTACAAAGAATAGGATCCCTTTACCAGTGAAGACTGTTTCCCAGTTGAAGATTTCAAGAGGCATCAAATCTGTAAAATTGGTCAGTCCTAAGGCCTTCAAATCTGCTTGAGTGGCTTCTGAAATCACAATCGTTTCTGGGTTTGCAAGGAAATTCATGGCTATAAATCCACCAATGGCTGTTCCTAGGACAAAGAGGAGATTCCAGATTTCTTTCTTCCAATCGTAGGTAAAGAAAGGAATTCCTGCAGGAACGCATGCGGCACACACATGTCGCAAGGAAGAGGAGATCCCAAAAGTCTTGTTGCCAAGAATAAGGAGTGCAGGTACGGTGAGTCCAATCATAGGCCCCGCCACATACCAAGGCCAAGGTTGGGAAATCCATTCAATAAATTGATTCATAGGGTTTTATTTGGTTGTGTTTGGTTAAAATCTATAATCTAAAATTAGGTTGACATTTGTCATATTTACGCGATTGATCACGTATTCCAGTGGTATTTCTTTCGCACTGTCTTCATTTTTATGGGCAACTAAAAGTTGCAAATCCAAGCCTTTGAAAAAGCCATCAAATCGGTAATCCACAAAGCCAATAAAATGGAAATAATTGGGTAATCCATATTTATTTAATCTCAAATCTTCAAGTCCTGGTGTTTGAACATAACTTGACCCTAGAGAAACTTTGAGTTTGTCGTGAATAAGGGTTTTATCGTATGAAACACCAAGAGCGCGTACCCCTCCCATTCCTTCAAATCGTTCCCGCTGCATGCTTACAAAAAACTTTTCTCTCCCCCATTCCCGAGGAAATAAAAAGCGTCCTTGATCAGAAATGTAAAGGAAATTGAGGGCCAGTTCACTACGCCCATCCTGAATCCCCGATTTTAGACCGATACCATGGGTTTTTTCCTCAGGCAAGGTGTAGGCCTGGGAAGGGTTTGGATTTCCTCCACCCTCTACGGACTGCTGAATAAAACCTTGTACCCCATACAGCCATTCTTTTGACGATCCTGAAGCTATTGTCCCTGTGATCTCTGAAAAATTAGTCGCAAATATCCCCTCTGCGAGGTAATTCCAAGATTGTACCTGAAATTTATCTTTTTGGTATTCAAAGCCAAGAACCCCAATTCCATTGGAGGAAAGGTGATGGGTGTAGGTCTCTTTAGAGCCGTCTGGATTTCTTCCCGTACTGTAAAATCCGAGCGACTCTTCTACAGGCACCCATTCCAAAGATCCTCTTGAAATTAAATGCGATAACCAGGCGGCGGAAATTTTAATTCCTGAGGTTGAAGTATAAGTACCTGAAAAGCCGCTAAATAAATTAGGACGCAATCTATTGTCGGAAGCATTGAGTAAAGGGCTCTCGAAATGATGCCTTCCAAACCAGGCGGTAAACTTTTTGTCAGCATAGGAAACAAAAAACTCCTCCAGGCGGTCCATATCCTTGTTGTTTTCTGGATGGTGTAGATCAAACAAGGTGATTTCGTAACGGTTGCCCATTCCAGTTTTTGGATCGACAACTGTTAAATTATTTTCAAGATGTCGAAATACAAAAAAACCACTGAAACCAACTCCCAAACCGTTCCACCGTGGGCTAAAATACCCCAAGCCAGCTCCTGTACCCCAAGCAGAATAATCCAAAAGACCATCCACATTGTTGGTATGCATAAAATACGAGCGAAGGTGAAATTCAAAATCACCGGTGTTTAACACCTTTCCAAACATCTCAGAGCTGTCGGAACTATCGGCCTCAGTTGATTCATGGTGCTGTGCAATTCCTTTTGAGAATGCTCCCAGAAACAAAATAGCCATCAAAAATGCCTTTAACTGCATAAATACAAATCTCTGTAGAATAGGTTTCCTTATCTTGTGACTTTCATCACATCAACACCGCTCCAACTAAAAATGGCAGATCCAAAGACCTGCCATTTTTAATGCAATACTTGTTAATTACTTCAGTTTTACAACAAAGTACTTGGACAAACAAATGCCGATACTTCTACTTTTTCGGATTCTTTGATTGCTTTAAATCCACCAGCGATATCGATTAGGTTGTCATACCCTCTTGCTCTTAAAATGGAGTTGAAAACCATGGAACGGTATCCACCAGCGCAATGCACATAGTAAGTTTTGTTTTTGTCCACCTTCAACATGCTGTCATTGATGTAGTCTAGCGGAGCGTTCTCAGCTTCGATCACATGCTCTGACAAGTATTCTGAATTCTTACGCACATCAAGAATGTTGATGTTGGGATCTCCTGCTTTGATTTTTGCAAATTCATCAACCGAGATGGAAGTGATGGAGTCCACTTCTCTACCGTCTTTTTTCCAGGCAGCAAATCCACCCGCCAAGTATCCAATGGAATAGTCGTATCCTACTCTGGCCAATCGAGTAATCACTTCCTCTTCCCTTCCTTCTTCAGCAATTACTAAAATCTCCTGCTTCAAATCAGGAATCATCGCTCCTACCCAGACTGCAAAGCTTCCATCGATGCCAATGTTGATGGAATTGGGCACAAAGCCCTTCGCAAATGACTGCGCATCACGAGTATCCAAAATTAAGGCAGAAGTTTCGTTGGCAGCAGCTTCAAATTCAGCTGGGTTCAACGGTCTAACCCCTCTTTCCAATACCTCATCAATGCTGTCGTATCCTTCGATATTCATCATGACGTTTTGAGGGAAATAAGCGGGAGGAGGCGTTAAGCCATGCAATACTTCTTTAATAAACGCTTCTTTAGTCATTGGCTGCAAAGCGTAATTCGTTTTCTTTTGATTACCCAAAGTATCGGAAGTTTCCTTGCTCATGTTTTTGCCACATGCGGAACCTGCACCGTGCGCGGGATAGACGATCAAGTCATCAGAAAGAGGCAACAATTTGTTTCGCAAGGAATCATACAGGTAACCTGCCAATTTCTCTTGAGTAAGGTCTTTCACCACTTTCTGAGCAAGATCTGGACGTCCCACATCACCAATAAATAGGGTGTCTCCTGTAAAAATTGCTTCCTCTTTTCCTTCCTCGTTGGTTAATAAGTAACAAACAGATTCTGTCGTGTGGCCAGGGGTATGAATTACTTTGATTTTTGTCTTACCTAAGGTAAATACTTGATTATCCTCCGCAATGATGGCTTCAAAACCCATTTTCATTCCTGTAGGACCGTATACAATTTTAGCGCCCGTCTTCGCAGCTAAATCTTTGTGTCCTGATACGAAATCCGCGTGAAAGTGTGTCTCAAACACATATTTAATTTTGGCATTGCGACGTGCTGCTTTTTCAATGTAGGGCTGCACTTCTCTTAGTGGATCAATGATCGCTGCTTCCCCGTCAGATTCAATGTAATAGGCTCCCTGAGCCAAACATCCGGTATAAATTTGTTCGATTTTCATGTGTGTAGATTTTTATTGCTATCGTTTTTGTTTCAATTCTGAGGCAAAATTAGCCCTCGGATCTAGTGATTAAGATGACTTTTGTCACACGAGCTTAGGCTTTTTCGGGAAGATTAGTTTGGATATGCTGTATAAGTTGATGAGCAGGTACGACGCCAGATTGTCTCCAGACGATCTCTCCTTTGGCAAAAAGCACCAAGGTTGGGACTCCCCTTACTTGGAATCTACTTGCAGCAAGCGGATTGCGGTCCACATCCACCTTCAAAATTTTCACCTTTCCTCCGAGTTGTTTAGCCGTATCTTCCAAAATAGGTTGCATCATTTTGCAAGGGCCACACCATTCGGCAAAGAAATCCACCAATACCGGGGTATCCCCTTCGATTAGTTCTTGAAATGTTTTGGATTTGGGAAGCATGTTGGTTTAGTTTTCAAATTACCTTACAAAACTACCTCCAAGCCAACCTAATATCCAGTAATCTTTGTCACATGACTCTGCGGGAATGATCTTGTAAGGTTAAAAATTTCAAAAATTCCCGAGTTGGTCTAAAATTTCATAGTTTCGTAGTTCTAATTGACCGAATTAATGCTCACTTACAAGCAAATCAATAACCTTAGTGGTTGGCTAGTTTTTTCCATCGCCACGCTCGTTTATGTCCTCACCGTTGAGCAAACGGCTAGTTTTTGGGATCCAGGAGAGTTTGTTGCCGTTTCTTACAAATTGCAGGTTCCCCATCCTCCAGGAGCACCGTTTATGCTCTTGGTCTACCGCATGTTTGGCTTTCTTGCCATGGGAGACCCCTTGCAGGTAGCCTATTGGATGAACATTGGGAGTGCCCTTTTCTCAGGATTTACCATCCTATTCCTATTCTGGTCGATTACCTTGATGGGCAAGCGCCTTTTTTCGGTGGTCGACGGAGAAGAAACGAAGGGACAGACCATCGCTTTGATGGGAGCCGGTATGGTGGGTGCTTTGGTGTACACCTTCTCGGATAGCTTCTGGTTTTCTGCCGTAGAAGCAGAAGTGTATGCCATGTCTTCCTTCTTTACCGCTATTGTGATTTGGGCATTTTTGAAGTGGGACGTCATCAAAGACCCCAAAGAAGAAAACAGATGGCTGGTTTTTATTGCCTATTTGGTAGGCCTTTCTATCGGAGTTCACTTGCTCAACTTGGTCACACTCCCAGCCCTAGCCTTGATTTATTACTTCAAAAAGTATCCTAACCCTAACCTGAAAGGCGCAATTTTTGCCATGTTTTTGGGAGGTGTCGCACTGATTATCATCAACAACCTGATCATTCCTGGTCTCCCAAGCCTTGCGGGAGGAATGGAAATCTGGATGGTCAACTCCATGGGTTTACCTTTTGGATCCGGAATCGTATTTTTTGGATTGTTAGTTATAGGAGCCTTAGTCGTGGCATTCCGGGTATCCATCCAACGGCAAATGCCGGTATTCAATACCATTTTGCTTTCGCTCACCTTTATTCTAATTGGCTATGCCAGTTATGCACTGATTGTGGTACGAGCCAATCAAGATCCGGTCATCAATGAAAATGCGCCCAAAGACATTATCAGTTATGTCTCCTACTTGAAGCGCGAGCAATACGGTTACAGACCTCTGTTGCACGGGCAATATTTCACCGCCACGTTAACGGACCAGGAGGAGGGCGATCCCATCTACATGAAGGGGAAAAATTCCTATGAGATTGTAGACTATGATTTAAAGAATACCTACGACCCTGCAAAAACAACCATTCTGCCTCGTATTTATTCCACCCAGGAGAGCCATAAACGAATTTATCGCGCCAAATTGGGTTTGAAAGAAGGGCAAGAACCTACCTTCGGGGACAACCTCTATTTCATGTTTAGCCACCAACTCGGCCACATGTACTGGCGTTACTTCTTGTGGAACTTCTCTGGCCGAGAAAGTGACTTTTCGGATGCAAATTGGCTAGGAATAGCAGATGCCTTCTCGGACAAGTATCCGGAATACATCACGGAAAACAAAGCACACAACAACTACCTGATGCTTCCCTTGATTTTGGGATTGGTGGGCTTTTTCTTCCAGGCCAGGAAAGATCAGAAGTACTTTTACGTCAATCTCATGCTCTTCTTGATGATGGGGGTAGTATTGGTACTCTACCTCAACTCCCCTCCCATTGAACCTAGAGAGCGCGACTACATCTATGTGGGTAGCTTCTATGCCTTTGCCATTTGGATTGGATTAGGGGCACTAGCTCTAGCGCATGGACTCAACAAGTTTACCAAAAACCTAACCACAGCAGGTCTGGCTGCAACTCTATTGACCTTGCCAATTGCTGGCTTGATGGCGTCTGAAAACTGGGACGACCACAACCGCAAAGGCAGGTACTTCTCTGTAGATGCGGCACGAAATTTCTTGGCCTCCTGTGCTCCAAATGCTATCCTATTTACAGGTGGAGATAACGACACCTTCCCGCTTTGGTATGTGCAGGAAGTGGAAAACTTCCGTACGGATGTTCGCGTGATTGTCTTGAGTTACTTTGATACGGACTGGTATGTGGAGCAGATGACCCGACCGGTCAACGAATCCCAAGCGCTACCCTTCTCACTCGACCCACAACGCTATCAAAAAGGAACCAATGACGTTCTGTATGTGATGGAGAAGGAGGGCTTGAATGCGATATCGGCACGCGAGTACCTCAACTTAATCAATAGCGGCTCCGAATTGCTTCAAATGAAAACCTCCGGAAAAACCGTGCTCAACATGGTTCCTTCCCGAAATTTAATCTTGGAGGTGGATAGCAGCTTCCTTGCAAATGATGAGATTGTTCCCCCACAATTCAAGGACCTATTTGCTCCGCAGATGAACTTGCAAGTGGGCGGGAATTACGTCACCAAAGGTACCTTGATGCTCTTGGATTTGATTGTAAGCAACAATTGGGAAAGACCCATTTACTTCAACAACACCTCCCTATCCACCCTTGGTCTGAATATCAGCGAGCACGTAGTGATGGAGGGATTGACTTATCGATTGCTACCCATACGTAAGCCCGATACCCTTCGGGAGGAATTGGTAAACACCGATTTGGCACTAAAGAATTACATGGAAAACTTTGCCTTCAGAGGCATGGATGATCCCAACGTTTATTTAGATGAAGAGTACCGAAGATTTACCTCCAACCACCGAAGTGCGCTTAATTCCATTGCTTTGGCACTTCTGGACGAGGACCGCATTGAAGATGCAGCCAAGCTCCTCAATTTTGGATTAACTACGATCCCAGACAAGGCCGTACCTTACGATCTGAGCAGCGGACAATCTGTTCCCTTGTTTTTTGAGGTAGGTGAAGATGAAAAAGCCTTGGAGATTGTCGATAAAATTTCAAAGCGCTCCTTGGACATGATCGAATTCTACAGCAAGAATGAATTAGGCTACGACAGGGACTTGCTCATGTCTATTGAGTTGACCAAGTATTTCATCCCCTTGCTGGAAGAGCGCGGCTACACCGAAAAATCGCTGGAACTAAAAAAGCGATTGGAAAGCCTCATCGGCAAAGAAAGCGAAGAGCAAAGCACGCTCCAGAGGAGGTAATTGAGGAGGTCAACGGCTAACAGACCACGGTCCACCGCAGACTGCATTTAACTTCAGCCCTTATTTTTAATTACTTAGGAGTGCTAAATTTTATAAAAAAGGCCAGCAGAATTAGTTCTACTGGCCTTTTTTCATTTAACTCCTTACCTACTTACCCAAGTTGATTTTGGGTTATTCGCTTAATAAGCAATAACCCAAGAGAAGAATGTTTAAAGTTAAAGAAAATGAGCTGTGGGCCGTGGCCTATTGTCTGTCAGCGACTACCAATTATTTCTTCCAGAGGATGTAAAACAAGTCCAGCCCATCCTTTGGATCTTCAACGACAAGGTAGTCCTCGTGGGTAATTGCCACTACCGAATCTCCTTGCGTGCGGTGGAGACGATTCCGGTTGAATCGGTTCAAGAATTCATAAGGCCATCTCAAAATGGAATTAGGCAACTTGTGCTGAAGGTCTAGGATGTCAAAGCGCATGATTTTTTGAACAGACTTGCGATTGGCTTCGTGATAGTCCCAAACCTTGTCATTTCCACCTATTCCTTTGGCTTCGATTCGATCAAAAATTGGCTTAGCCAAGTCAATGAGTTGCTGCGGAATGTATTCCCGCTCATGCCAAGGATTTCGAGAAAGTGTATGGGTATTGTTTGGGGTAGAAATAATGGCTTTCCCACCTGGCTTCAGCATCCGGTAGATTTCCTGGAGAAAAAGTCGATCGTCGTAGATGTGCTCAATCACTTGAAAACTCACGATGGTATCGTAGGTATTATCTGCAATTCCTTCGAAAGGAGGGATCACCGCTTGTTTGAATTCCACTCCTGGATATTTGCTTTGAAGGCTTTGAATTACTTCGCCAATTTTATCCAAGCCTAGGTATTGCTCTGCATGAGGCAACAGTTCTTCTACGCCTCTTCCTTCCCCACAACCGATCTCAAGCAAATTTCCAGAGATCCAAGGCTTGGCAGCAATATAAGCTTTCAACAAGCGTTGATGAATGGGATTGTCACTGATTAACTTATCTGATGCAATTTCCGTTGTATAGGTAGCCATTAGAAATTTTAGTATTTTGGCAAAAGTAAGGCTTATTTTTAAAACCTGAGAACTAAACCAAATGAATCAAAAGTACTTCAAGCTGTTGCCTTTATTCTGCTTTTTGATTGCCCTGTCTTTCACCACTGTTGCTCAAACAACACTGAGCACCACAGATCAGTCTCTCCGCTATTCCTTGTATGCTCGATTGGGGTTAAAAATCATCCCGATTAAACTTTCAGAAAGTAGTTACAAACTTCAATTTGTGGTCGAAAAAATTGAAGAGAATGCCAGTTTGGACACCTATCAATTCAGTTACCTGATCCTAGATGCTTACGATCAAGAAATTCAAGCAGCCCAAAAAATCAAACTGAGTACTTCTGATTTGATTACCTCTACAGAACGGCATTGGCTTTTTGAAAAAACGGTGGCAATTCCACCAACTCGGGGGACAGCCATTGCATTTTTTGAGGCCTTAGATAGCCGACAGCAAGATGCCTACACCAGCCATTTGGATTTGAAAAGTCCTTTTGTGTTTGACCAGCCCAATTTTGGCTATTACTTCTCCAATGAAGTTCCTTTTGATCAAAACTACCTGACGCAAGGCCAATCCTTGCTATTTAAAACCAGCAAAGGCCCTTCCCTATTCTCCTTCTTTTACCCTACGCCGTTTGCTGTTCCTTTTCCTCCTATGGAAACTCGACTAGCGGAGGTACCCAAAGAAGTGTCCGTAGAAAATCGAGGAGATTTCTTGGCAAATATTCCCAAAACGCTAACCGATGAAGGCTATTACTTTTTTCAATCCGACAGCACTGCGCAAACAGGGCTACTCTTGCGGACCGTTCACGAGGCCTTTCCTAAAGTGAAAGATTGGTCTGAGATGGTAGAGATGGTTACCTACATTTCTACCAAAAAAGAGCATGAAACCCTCCTACTCGCCCAAGACAAAAAGAAAGCCTTGGATGCCTATTGGTACAATTTGACTCGAAATGAGGAAGTAGCAAAGGACTTGATTCGGAATTACTTCAAAATGGTAGAGTTTGCGAACATCCTATTTACCGACTTCAAACAAGGATGGAAAACAGACCGAGGGATGGTGTATATCGTGATGGGACCTCCTCAGGAAGTTAATTTTTTTGAAGATCGAGAAGTATGGTCCTATGCGGGCATTGACGACACTTCCAAAATTAGGTTTACCTTTACGCGGGTTAAAACAATTCTTAGCCCACATTTCTATACCCTAAACCGATCAAGAGCCTACCAGCCGATTTGGTTTAAAAACATTTCACAATGGAGAAGCGGAAGGATGGCTTTCTAATCGATAAAGGAGCCTTCGACAAAGATTTTATTTTTGGAACCCGAGCAGTGATGGAATCCATCCATGCCGGTAAGGAAATAGACAAAGTACTCGTTCAAAAAGAACTCAACAACGACCTCATCAAGGAACTGCTTCAACTTTGCAAGGCAGAACATATCCCAGTTGTACGGGTGCCCGATGCCAAGTTGAATCGAATTACGCGCAAAAATCACCAAGGCGTGATTGCACAGATGTCCACCATTGCTTATGCTTCATTGGACAATGTAATTGATCAGTGCTATGCTGTTGGAAAGGCGCCCCTAATTTTGGTTTTGGATCATTTGACCGATGTGCGGAATTTTGGAGCTATCGCCCGAACTGCCGAATGTGCCGGTGTGGATGCCATCGTAATTCCTGAAAAAGGAAGTGCCCAGATCAACTCTGATGCCGTAAAAACCTCCGCAGGAGCCTTAAACTTCATTCCTGTCGCTCGTGTCAAAAACTTGTTTTACACCTGCAGAGATTTGCAAAAAATGGGTTTATCGCTCATTGCGATCACAGAGAAAACCGAAAAACTCATGTACGACGGAGATTTTGCATCACCCGTAGCACTAATTATGGGTTCAGAAGAAGATGGGATTTCCCAGGAAATCATGGGCATGGTCGATGACCGGGTTAAAATCCCGCTCGCAGGAAATATTGAAAGTTTAAATGTCTCCGTATCTGCTGGAGTAGCGATATACGAAGCCATTCGCCAGCGTAAAAAATAATAAAAGAGGATTTCAAATGAAATCCTCTCCTTTTTTCTTCGCTTGGGCTACAAAATCCCGAAACTTATTCTCCGCATCCAGTTTGCAAATCAGCAGCACATTTTCGGATTCGTTGATCAGGAAGTGATCCAAACCCTGAACGACCACGAGTTTGTCCGTATCGGTTTTGATAAAGCAATTTTTTGTTTCGTACAGCAGCGCGTTGGCTTCTACCACGTTGTTTTCTGCATCTTTCGCTCGCAACTCATGTAGGCTTTGCCAAGAACCAATGTCTGACCAGCCAAAATCCCCCAAGACCACATATACTTGATCCGATTTTTCCATGATGCCGTAATCAATGGAAATACTCTTTAAAGTCGTGTACGCTCTCGCTATAAAATTCGATTCAGTACGGGTACCGAGCTGGGATTTCCCTTCTTCAAATACATCCGTGAGGTCTGGCATGTATTTCTTGAATGCATCCAGCAAACTCTCCACCTTCCAAACGAACATCCCCGAATTCCATACAAAATCACCACTTTCCAAGAAGGTGGCTGCGAGTTTGGCGTTTGGCTTTTCCGTGAAAGTTTTCACTTTCAAAACCTGAGAATCTTCGGAATTTGGAAGGTATTGGATGTACCCATAACCTGTTTCTGGTCGGTTAGGCTTTATTCCCAAAGTAAGGAGGCGATTTGGCTCTTGCGCCGCTGCGATTGCAGTCACCAGGGTTTGAAGAAACTTTCCCTCCTGCAGTATCAGGTGATCTGCAGGCGTGACGATCATCGTTCCTTCTGGGTTACTATTGGCTATTTTATAGGCTGCGTAAGCAAGGCAAGCCGCCGTATTTTTACGCAGGGGCTCAGAAAGAATTTGATCCTCTTGAAGTTCTGGCAACTGCTCTCGAACCAAGTCCACATGCACTTGATTCGTTACCACAAAAAATTGTTCGGGTGATGCAATTTCACGAAACCGATCAAAGGTCATTTGGAGAAGCGTTCGCCCAGTACCCAAGACATCCAAAAATTGCTTGGGTTTACTGCTTTTACTGTAGGGCCAGAACCGGGAACCTACTCCTCCGGCCATAATTACGATATAAGGGTGGTCCTTCATGGAAGCTTAAACAATGCCTTCTTTCATTAAATCATGAATATGCACAAAACCCGCGATTTTATCGCCATTTAGCACGACCAATTGTGTAATGTTGTGGGTCTTCATCAGTGCAAAAGCTGCAGTCGCGTAATCCTCCACCTGTACTGATTTCGGATTGACGGTCATGAACGCTGAAGCCTGCAAGTCTTGAATTGCTAAGGTTTTCTGAAGCATGCGTCGCAAATCCCCATCCGTAATGATTCCTTTGAGACTTCCTGAATCATCCACTACCGCGGTAGCCCCCAATCGCTTGCTTGAAATTTCAACAATCACTTCGGCCAAACTAGCCTTTTCGGATACCAATGGAATTTGATTTTGGGAAAGCAAGTCCCCTACTTTCAAATACAACTGCTTCCCCAAAGATCCTCCGGGATGGAAGCGTGCAAAATCGGAAGAAGAAAAACCTCTAGCCTCCAACAGGCAGATGGCCAAGGCATCTCCTAGGGCCAAATGGGCAGTAGTGCTCGTGGTCGGTGTCAAATTGTGCGGACAAGCTTCTTCTGAAATGGTCGCATCTAGCAAAAAATGAGCTTGTTCGGCCAAATAGGATTGCGTATTGGAAACCAAGGCCACTATTTTCACTCCCAATTGCTTGACCAAAGGCAAGAGCACCTTGATTTCAGCAGTATTCCCAGATTTGGAAATAAAAAGCACCGTATCGTCTTGCTGTACCATTCCCAAATCTCCGTGAATCGCATCGGCAGCATGCATAAAAAGTGCCGGGGTACCGGTGGAGTTGAGTGTGGCCACCAACTTATTCGCTATCCAAGCACTTTTTCCAACACCCGTAATGACCAATCGACCTTTGGACTGAAGGAGATGATGCACACAGTTTTCGAAATCGGCATTGAGGAGCGTAGAAAGCTTGGCAATGGCTTCGGATTCATTTAAAAGAACCCGAACGGCGGTGTTTCTAATATTTTTTGTTAACTTCAATTTTACCTGCGTTAAACATTAGTTTTGTACAAAGGTATAAAAGTAATCGTTCAATCTGTTGCCCAGGTAGACATCACCCTCAAAGCCCTTTCTTCTTGTGGAAGAAAAAGTAAAGTTAGATCTTAAAAGAATCTTCGGATTTAGTCAGTTCCGTGGAAACCAGGAACTTATAGTTGACAATTTGCTCAACAACAGGAATACCTTTGTGATCATGCCAACGGGCGCAGGAAAATCCCTTTGCTACCAGTTGCCGGCAGTTGTTAGTGAAGGAACCGCTATCGTGATCTCTCCTTTGATTGCTTTGATGAAAAATCAGGTAGACCAACTGAATGCCGTGGGAATCAATGCCCATTTTTTAAACTCTACGCTGACCAAATCCGAAGCCACCAAAGTCAAGAATGAGGTTTTGAAAAAGAAAACCAAACTGCTTTACGTGGCTCCTGAATCCTTGACCAAGGAGGAAAACATTGCTTTTTTAAAGGAGGCACAGTTGAGCTTTGTGGCCATTGACGAGGCGCACTGTATTTCGGAATGGGGTCATGATTTTCGCCCAGAATACCGCAAAATCAAGTCTATCGTCGCACAAATAGCCCCACACCTCCCCATCATTGCACTTACTGCAACTGCAACACCCAAGGTGCAGCAGGACATACAGCGCAACTTACAGATGGAGGAAGCGGATCTCTTTAAATCCTCTTTTAACCGAACCAACTTGTACTACGAGGTGCGGCCAAAGGTGAAAAATGAATCCAAAAAGGCTCTCATCAAATTCATCAAGCAACACAAAGGAAAATCGGGCATCATCTACTGCTTGAGTAGAAAAAAAGTAGAGGAAATCGCGGAGCTGCTCAAGGTTAATCAGATCAATGCCGCTCCTTACCACGCTGGTTTGGATTCAGCGATACGAATAAAGACCCAAGATGATTTTCTCAACGAAGAGTTGGATGTCATTGTCGCCACCATTGCCTTTGGAATGGGAATCGATAAGCCAGATGTTCGGTACGTGATTCATTACGATGTGCCCAAATCACTTGAAGGCTATTACCAGGAAACGGGAAGAGCGGGAAGAGATGGGCTAGAGGGCCATTGCTTGATGTTTTACCGGTATGAGGACATCGTCAAGTTGGACAAGTTCAACAAGGATAAGGCAGTGACCGAACGGGAAAACGCCAAAATCCTCTTGCAAGAAATGTCTGCCTACTCCGAAACAGGGGTTTGCCGTCGAAAATTCATCCTCAACTATTTCGGTGAGATTCTCGAAAAAGACTGCGGCTTCTGTGACAATTGCAAACGGGAGCGGGAAACTTTTGAAGGAGCAAATTTCTTGGTCACAGTTCTTGAAGCCGTGAAGCAAACCCAAGAACGCTTTGGCATTGAGCATCTGGTAAAAGTAATTGTTGGTGAGAAAGATGACTATGTCATCAGTTACCAGCACGATAGTTTGCCTGTCTTTGGCAAAGGAAAAGAAGAGAGCGACAAGCATTGGACTTCCGTCATCCGTCAAGCGATGATTGCTGCCTTGCTGGAAAAGGACATCGAGAATTACGGACTGCTAAAACTGACCCCGAAGGGAGAACGGTATTTGGAAGATCCTTACTTGATAGAATTGTACCGAGATCAAGATTTTGAAAAATTAGGGCAAAGCGAAGCTGAAGAAGAACAACTTCAGACTGCACAAGCTTATGACGAAAAGTTGTTTGAACTGCTCAAGGTAGAGCGCAAGCGTGTTGCCAAGTCAAAAGGGCTCCCCCCCTACGTGATTTTTCAGGACCCTTCCTTAGAGGAGATGGCCACCGTGTACCCCACGACCAAGGAAGAACTTTCCCAAATCAATGGGGTGGGCATGGGCAAAGTGGCCAAGTTTGGCACCTCTTTTCTCCAAGTTATCCAAAACTATGTCGCGGAAAACGAGATTGAAACCGCTACTGAAGTGGTCATCAAAACCTCGGGAACGCGTTCTAAAGTAAAAATATCCATCATTCAGCAAATCGACCGAAAAACCAGTTTGGAAGAAATTGCTCAAAATCTGAACCTATCTTTGTTGGACTTGCTTCAAGAAATTGAACAAATCACCTACAGTGGAACTAAATTAAATATAGACTATTACATCCACCGCATCATGGATGAGGACCGGGAAGATATCCTGTTGGACTACTTCATGAGTGCGGAAACTGATCACATCAAGGCTGCTTTGGATGAACTGGAGGGGGAAGATTTCACGGAGGAGGAACTTCGTGTGTACCGAATCAAGTTTATCTCAGAACACGCCAATTAACATACAAACGAGTCCATGAATATCCTTTTATTGGGTAGCGGCGGAAGAGAGCATGCATTTGCTTGGAAAATCGTACAAAGCCCTAAATGCAGTCAACTTTTTGTTGCTCCTGGAAACCCAGGTACCGCTGAAATTGCCACCAATGTCCCGCTTGGAGTGACAGACTTTACTGGCATCTATGAGTTTATCCAGGCTCAATCCATTGACCTAGTAGTCATCGGACCCGAGGAACCCTTGGTCAAAGGCTTGGTAGATTTCTTGCACGCCCAAAAAGGGACTGCAACTTTACCGATTGTAGGTCCCTCCCAATTGGGTGCCACTTTGGAAGGCAGCAAAGATTTTTCCAAGCAGTTTATGCTGCGCAATGGAGTGCCCACGGCTGCATATGCTACTTTTCATGCGCATCAATTGGAAGAAGGCCTTGCCTACCTAGAGCAGCAATCCCTACCGATTGTATTGAAGGCAGATGGTCTTGCCGCTGGCAAAGGGGTTTTGATTTGCGAAAGTTTGGAGGATGCCAAACTCTCCTTGAAGGAAATGCTCGTGGATGCAAAATTCGGAGATGCCTCCTCCAAGGTGGTGGTGGAAGAATTCCTTACTGGAATTGAACTTTCCGTATTTGTGGCTACAGATGGGGTGAGTTATAAAATTTTGCCGGAGGCGAAAGATTACAAACGAATTGGCGAAGGCGATACAGGATTGAATACAGGTGGCATGGGAGCGGTAAGCCCAGTGCCTTTTGCAGATGCAGCCTTTTTACAAAAGGTGGAGGAGCGGATAGTGAAGCCTACCATCGCTGGTTTAGAAAAAGAAGGGATCCCATACAAAGGATTCTTGTTTATTGGCTTGATGAATACCAAGGGGGACCCTTACGTCATCGAGTACAATGTACGCATGGGTGACCCAGAAACCGAGGCCGTGCTGCCCCGAATTGAAAGCGATTTTGTAGATTTGTTAGTTGGCATTGCTGGAGGCACCTTGGCGAGTTATTCGCTCCAAATCTCTCCAAAAACATGCACGACCGTGGTCATGGTAAGTGGCGGTTATCCGGAATCTTATGCCAAAGGATTTCCAATAACGCTACCTAAAAAAACGAAAAACAGTGTGGTCTTTCATGCGGGTACCGCCCAAAACGAATCTGGTGTACTGAGCAACCAAGGTGGCAGAGTACTCGCCATTACAGGAATGGCAGCTACCCTAGAGGAAGCACTGGATGCCGCCTATGAAACCGTGGCGGAGATTTCTTGGGAGAAGGCCTATTTTCGAAGAGACATAGGCCAAGATATTTTACGATTAGAAAATAAGTAAGTGAATTAGGAGGCGAAAGCCCTGTAGATAAAAATAATATGTCTGGATGTAGTTCATGTGGGACCACCTCAGGTGGGACAGGAGGATGCCAAAACAACGGCACCTGTGGCACGAGCGATTGCAATAAAATGAATTCTTTTGACTGGCTAACCCAAATGGGTATCCCTCAGTTGGATACGTTTGATATCGTGGAAGTCAAGTTTAAGGGAGGAAGAAAAGAATACTTTAGAAATGTAGATTACTTAGCCCTCAATACCGGAGATCCGGTGGTAGTGGATGTGCCTAGTGGGCACCATATTGGGTACGTATCTTTGCAGGGCGAATTGGTCCGTCTCCAAATGCAAAAGCGCAAAGTAAGAAACGACGATAACATCACCCGAATCTATCGCGTAGCCACGCAAAAGGATATGGAGAAATGGGAGGAAGCCAAAGCCCGTGAAATTCCCACCTTGTACCGTTGCAAGCAAATTGTAGACGAATACCGTCTCAACATGAAGATGTCCGATGTGGAGTTTCAAGCCGACAACTCGAAGGCCACCTTCTACTATTCTGCTGAGGACCGAATTGACTTTAGAGAATTGATCAAATCCCTAGCAGGAGAGTTTAAAGTGCGTGTGGAAATGCGTCAAATTAGCCTCCGTCAAGAGGCAGGCAGATTGGGTGGCATTGGGGTATGTGGAAGAGAATTGTGCTGCTCCACCTGGCTGGTAGACTTTAAAAATGTGACGACCTCAGCGGCACGGTACCAGAACCTCTCCCTCAATCCTGGCAAACTTAGCGGACAGTGTGGGCGACTAAAATGTTGCCTCAACTACGAGTTGGACACCTACATGGAAGCCATCAAGGATATCCCACAAGTGGACAAGCCCTTGCTGACTGAGCAAGGTCCTGCCAAATTGCAGAAAACAGATATTTTCAGAAAGTTGATGTGGTTTAATTACAACCATGACAACGATTGGATTAGCATCACCTGCGATCGCGTACGTGAGATTCAGGCATTAAACGAACAAGGTGTAAAGGTATTTAACCTACAGGTCGATAATTCAAACGAAGTCGAAGACTTGGCCGCTCAGTCAACGCGTGAACTGGAGTTATTGGATAAGAAATTTTCCAAGAAGAAAAAGAAAAAGAAGCGTCCAACCGATGGAAATGCTCCACGCGTCAATCAAAGCCAAGGCCCAAGACCAGAGGCAAGCACTCCAAAACCTGCTGGTCAGTCCACCACAATGGCTGCTCCAGCACAAGTAAGGTCTTCGGAAGGAAGTCAATCCCCTAGACAGGGAGATAAGCGTCGTAAAAACAAAAATAGACCACGCCCTAACGCTAATCAGGGTCCAGCAGCAAGTCCAACAACAGGAATGCCCAAAGCGGACTCCCCTGCTCCTAAGCCAGTAGAAAAGCCTCAGGAAGGTCCAAGAAAATTTCCACCACGCATCAATCAAGGTCCTAGTGGCAACCCAGGCAATGACTAAACTCTTCCAATCGGCTCTTCTAGGCATCGTTTTGCTCCTGTATTCTTGTGGAAAAGACCGGGTTTTTGAAGAGTACCATTCTTTTGAAACTACCAATTGGGAAGAAAGCGATTCTGTCAAATTTGACCTAGCTCCCTTGGATTCATTGAAGGGGCAGGCCATTCTTGGAGTTCGGTATACCGAAGACTATCCATTCTCAAATTGCTACATCAAGGTCATCTACAGGGACTCCAGTAATCTGGTATTGGTAGACAGCCTTTGGAATGTTCCCATCTTTGATGCCCAAACGGGTAAGCCAATCGGAGAGGGATTTGGAAATACCTTTACTACCTATGATACTATTTCCTTTCCTTTACCCGCTAGTACCCGGGAAGTAATTCTTCTCCAATACATGCGTCAACCCCAACTGGAAGGGATTGAGGCTGTGGGGTTTAAGGTAGTAAAACCTTAACTCACCTGTCCCATTTGGATGAATTAAAAGGTCATTACCAATCCAATGAACTCTTTTCTAACAGTGCCCAAGCCATAAAGTATAGGGTTTGATTTTCAAGGAATTACTTGGATTTTAATTGAAGAAGGATTTGTTTATCTGTTAGCCCTTGTGAAAATCTTTTCATTTGGCTTATATTTGCATCACTTTGGTGGCAGAAAGTATTTTTCTGTTGAGACCAAGTCGGATTAGAGAGTTGGGTGAGTGGCTGAAACCAACAGTTTGCTAAACTGTCGTACGGGTTATACTGTACCGGGGGTTCGAATCCCCCACTCTCTGCACAAACAAAAGCCCCTAAATCATAGCATTTAGGGGCTTTTTGCTTGTTAACTTCAAGCAATTGATTTTAGGTGAGCTAAGCCATCATAGCCTTCCAAATAAACTAGAAGTTTACTTTGAAGAATTTAAAAATGACCTCGCATAAATTAAATCTTCCTCGGTATCAATGGCAATAGCCTGATGATCCGTTTCCACCATTTGAATGGATACTCCCTTCTCCACCAAGCGAAGCTGTTCCAAAAGCTCAACCTGCTCTAAATATCCCTTGGGCCACAAGGTAAAGGAGAGCAGCATCTCCCGTCGGTAGGCATACACACCAATATGCTTCCAATAGGAAATTGTTTTTCCCTCCCGGTTATAGGGAATTGGGGATCTTGAGAAATAAATGGCACGGCGGTTTTCATCAACGACCACCTTTACAAAATTTGGATTTTGCACCTGTTCGGCAGCTAGCGTACACATCAAGCTGGCAACTTTTACCTCTGGATTTGCAAATGCGGCTACCAAATCCCGAAGGGTCTTGGAATCTTGAAAGGGCTCATCCCCTTGCACATTTACAACCAAGTCAGCATCTACTACCTCCAAGGCCTCGGCGATTCGATCTGAACCGCTTTCGTGCGCTTTTTTACTCATCACTACCTTCCCACCAATGGCATGAATTTGCGACTCAATCAGCGAATGATCCGTCACTACCCAAACTTCATCAAAGACGCCTGTTGCTACCGTACTTTGGTAGGTGTGCTGGATTACAGAAAGTTCGCCTAGGTCCTGTACCAGTTTGGCAGGCAGACGAGTCGAAGCATAGCGGGCTGGAATAAGAGCAGCGATTTTCAAGGGTGTAGCAATTAGTAAATTTAAATTTATCGAATAACCTGAATACACATCCGCCACCACTACTCTTCTTTCTAAATAAAAATCCGCTTAGTAAAAGCGGACTTCACATTTTGGAAAGGATTCTTTGAAGGAATCTACCGCACGCGGAGTTAGGCGGGTATTGAAACAAGTCAACTTTTTCAGATTACTCATCCCTTCCAAAGCTTTCAGGGATCGTAAATCCGTACTGGCCACATCCAACTCCTCCAAATTGACCAAGGGCTCTAGGCCTTTCAAAGATTTAATGTTGGTTCCGGAAAGGTTGAGTTTCTTAAGTTTGGTCAACTTGCTTAAGGCAATCAACTCCTCTATGCCCGTATTGGAGAGATCCAACTCTTCCAATTCCATAAGACCAGAAATAGGTAGGTAATCGATGGCTGGCAGTTGAGAAAGCTTCAGAGAAGTAAGTTTCGTCAACTCACTCAAAGGACTCAAAACTAAGGTGGGCGCATCGAAAAGCACCAATTTTCTCAAATTAGAGAATACCGTAAGTGGCTCTAGATTGGTAAATGAAACCCGTTCCAACACCAGTGAAGATACCGCGGTGAGTTGATGCAGTTGATCTGTATTGGGATCGGCTGAGATCTTGAGTTTTTCAAGCAAAACCTCTTTCCAGGCCTCTTCCAAACCTGTCCACCATTGGGATAAAGCATCGGTTCGATAAATCACTGAAATATCAGGCCTTTGCAGTTGAAAAACAGGAATTTCTTCTGCATCCACTTGGGATCCATTGATATTCAAATAATTGAGTGTTGGAAGATTTACCAGCGAAAGCACAGAACCTGTAGGACTGGACTCCATATCTATTCGCTCCAAACGCGTATTTTCCTTCAACACGGAAAGGTCCTGCACCCCTGTGTTTTTACCGACCAGTTCTCTCAAGGTCTTCACTTCCGTAAGCGGCAGGAGATCGACTACTAAGGGATTGTTCGAGAAACTGATGGAAGCGAGCGAAACAAATCGAACCACTGGAGCCAGAGTTTCTATCCCTGCACCATCCAAATTCAACTGGGTTAAATTGAGGGTTTGGGTCAAATTTTCAATTCTCGGTTGCGCGGTTCCTAAGGCAGGGTTCGCCTTAATAAGGGCTTCTTTCCAGGCAGGCGAAAGGGCCTCCCACCAAGATTCCAAATCTTTGACATGGTGAATCAGAAGCAGGTCCGGATGATTTTGAACAAATACGTTCGCATCCTTTGGGCTCAATTTAGTTTGATCCGCTGCGATGCGCTTCAACTTGGGAAGGGAAGCGATAGGAGTCAAATCAGAAACTTGGCTAGCGGTAATATCCAATACGATCAAGTTGGGCAAAGATGCTAGCGGAGCAAGCTCAGTAAAATTAGTTTCAGCCAGGTCCAATTCCCGAAGGGAAGTAAGTTGGGACAGGAAGGAAAAATTCAAAATGAAATTCTTATTTAAAGACAAAACCTCCAAACTAGACAAGTCTTTAATGTTTTCCATGTTGTTAAACCCACTCTCTCCCAAATACAATTCTTTTAGATTTTTGAATTGATTGAGCACCGCAAAACTCTGTATTGGGGCTTTCTCTGCTCGAAGAATCCGAAGACTTTTCAAATTCACCAATTCACTGATCGTTTCAATTTGGGTATTCGAAAGGTTCAAATCCTGAAGACGATCTGCATATTTGATAAATTGAATGGCAGAGGTAGGCGTATTTGCCAAATTAAGCGTTTCTAAAAAAGTAATGTTGGAAATGGGAGAAAGGTCAGCAATAGCGGTATTGCTGATATCCAAGTATTTAAGGTCTCGAAGTTCGGATAGCGGCGCTAGTTGGCGAATTTGTCGATTTCCAGCCAGATGAAGTGAGTCAACTGCTACAAATTGGTACAGTTGTGGCATGCCTATAGTATCGGTAGCCGAAAGCTTAAATCGAGACTTGAAGTAGGATTTCCAACCTGAATCTAAAGACGTCCACCAAGCTTTCAACTCTTCATCGCGACTTACCTTGGTAGTATAAATACTAGCAATCTTCAGTTCTTGAGATTTTTCATCCAAGTTGACCTCGATAAATCGCAACTTGGTATTGGAGATCTTCTCCCCTTTCAACCCTACGGCTGAAATCGTACGATCTAGGGATGCGAGAAAGAAAACATCCCCATTCTCTTTCTGACCCGGTTTGATTTCGCGGATTTTAAATTTGAATTCTACGTTTTTGTAAAAAAACTCAATGTCTTTGAAATAGGCGGTGACGTCTTTGTTGGTGACTACTTTTCGATCAAGGAGCAGATCATCTTCAACTTGAACTTTCCCATCTCGAAAAATCTTCAAATAACTTTCCCGAATGATGACGTCTTTATCTCTTGCTGAAGTTTGCGCATTGCCCACCGTATTGAGGAGAAATTCTAAAAACTGAACCTGGTCCTCCACTTTGGTGGACAGTTCGGCCAATTGGTCTTTGGAATACCCCTTTATGGTTTGCCCTTGAACAGCAAACGACAGGCAAAAAAATATGAAGAGAAGCGCATAGTGATTAATCCTGATCATAAATATACCGCAGTAAGGTCTCTTTGTCACCTGGGCCTAGTCGCATCAAATTAGAAATTAACCAACCCGTATTGAATCCAGGTCGATTAAACTGGTTCACTTCGAAATACCAACCACCAATCTGGAAGAAGTGGAATTTTAGGCTGTTGACCGTTTCAAATCGAAGATTATTCTGCTTCATTTCGAAAAGGAAAATTGCCAGATAATCTGGTGAATAAGTCGAAGGGGTGAATGATTCGGGATTTTCAGAATCCTGAAAAGCACGCCTCATGTTCATAAATCCCAGCTCATGACTCAAGGGGTGAAGAAAGTCTTTTGCAGGCCCAACTTGCTTATTGAATAAGTCCTTAAATGGATCAAAAATCACCTGATCAATCACCCATTCGTACCCCAATCCTTCGGGTTGAATTTTCATGATGAAGGTGACATTTTCTTTTTTCCCCTTGTAGGAAAATACCGCATCTACTTCGGCAATCCACCCTGGCTTATGAAAAACGAGGTATTGAGGAAAGTTAGGAGAAAGCAGGGTGGAAATAAACTCATTCTTTAATTCTGGACTAATTCCAGAAGTTTGATTATCAAAAAGTATGGAAACGAATCCCCTTCGTAGTTTTTCATTTTGAAACAGGGAATCTTCAGGGTAGAATCGTTTGGTGCCGTCTATGGATTCCTCCCCATTGAATCTTCTAAAAAATTGATTCATTTGTTTGGTAGAGGCGGCAAACCTACCATCATCTTTTATTGCCCCGGGGCTGCCTAAGCCTTGCCCCGAGACAATAGAGATGTGGGTAATCAAAAAAGCAAAAATCAGTAAGCTTTTTCTCATGCGGAGGTTTCAGTCACTCGTACATCACCTAGCATAACGTCCCAAAATTCAATGGTACGGCCAGCAATTTGAGTTTGCTTCTTCTCTACGTAAATGGTAATGTCCTTTTTGGTAGTATCCTTGTAATTCATGCCTGTTTCAATGGAAGTTCCTTCGAAACGCTGGTACACAGTAATTACCCCTACATATCGACCATCAGGTTGACGCTCCAAATCGGATACATACTGAATATCGTACCAAGTAATGTTTACCTTATCGTAATTCAAGGCCATCAAACGCTCAAAGTAACGTCTTACCTTGTAGTAAGCGATGTCTTTGGTGTTGATTGAAGATACGCCCATTTCTGCACCTGCAGCAAAGAGTTCTTCGGCACGATCCATTACGCGATTGGCTTCAGAAAACTGGGTTTCTTTATTACCAATGATAGCGATGTATTTGGAAAGGTCCTTTACTTTTTCCAAAGCAAGGGAGTCAATCGCCTGCTTGCGCTTTGGGCTAATGTTGTCCTGGGCCAAAACTGCTACAGAGGTAGCCAAGAAGATCCCTAGGAAGAGAATGAATTTATTTTTCATGTGTTCGTGTTTTTCGAGTAACGGTTATTTTCTTCTTAGTTCCAACTCTGTCACTTTACCTCCTACCAAACGGATATCAGAGATGTAGTTTAAGTTTTTCTTGGTGTCCTTCAAGTAATCTACGTATTTCTTGATGGTAGTCGGCTCATCGTAATCTTTTACGCCGCCTTCCTCATGAATTACGATCAATACAGGAGTTTCTTGGTTTGAAAACATGCCCAAAACATCTTGGATAGATTGGTTTGCCGCTGTTACATTACTGGAAGTAGCAATCGTATTGAAGTAATTCTCAAGTTTCTCTACTGCAACTTCTTCAGCGGAACGAACCACTGGAGCAGGCGCAGGAGCAGGTTTAACTACCTCTTCCTTTACTTCTGGAGCAGGAGCAGCCTCAACAGCCTTCTTTTTACTTTTACAAGCGCCCATAGCCAAAAGGACTAGGGCAGCCATCAACATGGTTTTCCTTAAGGAAAGAGCGAACATTGGATGTTTCATCATGGATTATAGATTATTTTTTTCGTTCAAGTATACCTTAGCTGGTAATTAGATGATGCAAATTAAATAAAACATTGCTCAGTTTTTAATTACTTACACAAGTAGTCTATATTTTTTTTCATTGGAAAATCCGAGCCGATTGAGCTTCTTAATTCAATGAAGCAAAGTCAGGCAAGCGCTTCAAACTCGAAAAACAACCAAGTTGAATTTAACCCGTTTAGCAAGAATAACTTAAGGTCTTTAAAGTCGAGCATCTACCAAATCACGATCCAAAAATCCTTTGACATCGTAGATTACTTGCTGTGAATTTTTTTTGAGTGGTAGCGCGGCAAACTCATCGTGAGAAACAGCCAACACCACTGCGGCATAGGAAGAAATGGAGGGAATTACCTTTCCTGTATGAATAGAAATGCCATACTCCTCATGAACTTCCTCCGCGCTGGCCCAGGGATCGTACACATCCACCGCCATATCAAAAGTCCGCAGCTCGTGGTAGATGTCAATGACTCGGGTATTGCGAACATCTGGGCAATTTTCTTTGAAGGTAAATCCAAGAATGAGCACCTTGGCATCCAATACCTTGATGTCTTTTCGCATCATCAATTTGATGATTTCCGTGGCCACAAACTTGCCCATGCTGTCATTGACGCGTCGGCCTGCCAAAATAATTTCCGGATGATACCCTACTTCTTGTGCTTTTTGGGCAAGGTAAAACGGGTCTACACCGATGCAATGTCCTCCAACCAAGCCCGGCTTAAATTTCAAGAAGTTCCACTTGGTTCCCGCCGCTTCCAATACCTCTTGAGTATCAATGCCCAACAAATTGAAAATCTTCGCCAATTCATTTACAAAGGCAATGTTGATGTTGCGTTGGGAGTTTTCAATCACCTTTGAAGCTTCGGCTACCTTAATGGAAGAAGCCTTGTAAGTTCCCGCCGTGATAATGCTTCGGTAAAGGGCATCCACAAAATCTGCTACCTCTGGAGTACTTCCTGAAGTCACTTTTACAATCTGTGCTACCGTATGTACCTTATCTCCGGGATTGATCCGCTCGGGAGAATAGCCCGCATAAAAATCCGTGTTAAACTTTAATCCGGAAACCTTCTCTAAAACGGGAACACAATCCTCTTCCGTTACCCCTGGATAGACTGTGGATTCATAGATGACCACATCGCCTTTCTTCAAATACCGACCGATATTTTCGGAGGCCTTCAACATCGGAATGAGTATAGGACGATTGTGCTTGTCTGTTGGAGTTGGAACAGTCACGATAAATACCGTGCAATCGCTCAATACATTCGAATCAAAACTTGGAAACAAGCCTTTTTGGCCTACCTGAGGAGTGGAAGAAACCAAAACAGAGGAAAGAGCCGCATCCGCTACCTCCAAGGTAGCATCGTGACCTGACACCAACTCCCCTACCCGCTTTTGATTAATATCAAAACCAACGACGGGATACTTTTTTGAAAATTCTACTGCCAAAGGAAGACCTACATAGCCTAATCCTATCACTGCGATTTTTACTTCTTGTATTGGCTTCACTCGCTATTTAGTTTATTCTGGATAATCTAGGTTGACTAGCCAAAGATTTTACTCGATACTTACCATGGACCTACCTGATGAAGGGAATTGGGAGTTTCAACACGGAACAAAATGTTACCGTGCCGCCTTTCCAATCCCTTGAAATCGAAAGCCTACCTTTTCCATTTGCTCCCCATCCAGAATGTTTCTGCCATCAAATAAGGTGGCAGGCTGCTTCATCTGGGAATGGATTTGCTTCCAATCCAAGACCACAAATTCATCCCATTCGGTCAAAATGGCTACTGCCGCAGCGTCGGCACAGGCTTCATACGCTGAGTCTACCACCTCTACCAACTTCCTGTTTTCTTCACTTGAGCGCGTTCCCAGAAAGTCCAAGTCTGCATAAATTTTTTCTTTGGGTACCTTGGGATCGTAAACTACCACTTGCGCACACTCATCGAGAAGGTAGTCTGCTACATAAATGGCCGCCGACTCTCGGGTATCGTTGGTATCCTTTTTAAATGCCCAACCTAAAAAGGCAATTTTCTTGCCATTTACGGTATTGTACAGGCTTTTGATGATTTGCTTGGCAAATCGTTCGGTTTGATGTTCATTGATTCGGATCACTTGCTCCCAATAATCCGCCACTTCATGAAGCTGGTAGCTTCGACAGATGTACACCAGGTTGAGAATATCTTTTTTAAAACATGATCCTCCAAATCCAACAGATGCTTTCAAAAACTTGGGACCAATACGAGAATCCATTCCTATGGCTTTGGCCACATCCTCTACATCTGCACCCGTCGCTTCGCAGAGTTCAGAAATCGAATTAATGGAAGAGACACGCTGCGCTAAAAACGCATTTGCAGTTAGTTTACTCAGTTCTGAAGACCACAAGTTTGTCGTTAAGATCTTCTCTTCAGGAAGCCAGGCTGCATAAATGGAAGCCAAGGCTTCAATGGCGGCTTTTCCTTCTGGACTTTGATCGCCACCGATCAATACCCGATCCGGATTCAAAAGATCCTGAACTGCAGTTCCCTCCGCCAAAAATTCAGGATTGGAGAGTACTTGAAAAGTAATTTTGCTTTGGGAATTGTGTAAAATATCCTTGATGGCCTGAGCGGTTCGAACTGGCAAAGTAGATTTTTCAACCACAATCTTTGAACTGGTCGCGACTTCCGCAATCTGACGAGCGCAAAGTTCTACCCACTTCAAATCGGCTGCCATTCCCTTTCCCTCACCATAAGTTTTGGTGGGAGTATTCACCGAGATAAAGACCATATCGGCCTCACGAATGCCTTGATCCACGTCCTTAGAGAAAAATAGATTTCTTCCCCTAGCAGCAGCAACTACCTCTGACAAACCGGGTTCATAAACTGGCAATTGACTCAAATCTTCGTGATTCCAAGCGTCTATGCGAGCAGCATTGGCATCCACCACCACTACGCGAATGTCTGGACATTTGAGTGCCAATACCGCCATTGTGGGACCTCCCACATAGCCGGCACCGATGCAACAGATGTTTTTAATTTTTACCATCGTTTTCAAAATTCATTCACCTAAAAAATCAAGCAGCATTCGATTGAATTGCAAGTCGATGAATTCATCCCACAAATAACGGAAGGAATTGATGTTTTTTTTAGAGAAACGCAGAATTTGTGTCTATGAACCTGAAAACAAATTGGATGATTGATTTTTTTTTCAATCCAACTCTTTAAATCCAACAGGTTGTTGTTATCGCGAATTCAAGATTTTTTTTTACCTTTTTCACATTAACAGTGAAACCCATGACCTACCCAAGCCTATTCAAAGGGCTTATTTGGACCTTAAGCATCGCCAGTTTATGGAGTTGCTCTCAAAATGCTACTGCCCCTCCTGAATTACAAGAAGGGGAGCAAATCAGCTACAACTTCCACATTCGCCCCATTCTTTCAGACAAATGCTTTGCTTGCCATGGTCCAGATGCGAATAAGCGCGAAGCAAACCTTCGATTGGATACGGAAGAAGGCGCATTCGCTGCACTAAAAGACAGTCCTGGAAAATTTGCTTTAGTCAAAGGCCAACCACAAAATTCAGAACTGTACCACCGCATCACCAGTACTGATCCGGGCTTAATGATGCCTCCACCTGAATCAAATCTAAGCCTTACAGACTCCGAAATTCAACTCATCACGAAATGGATCGAACAAGGGGCTAAGTATGAGCCTCATTGGGCATTTACTCGGGTGGAAAAGCCTAAAGTGCCTTCTACCGATTGGGGAACGAATGAAATTGACCGATTTGTAGGAACTAAAATGAAAATCAAAGGACTGCAGCCCAACCCTGAGGCCAGTTCCTACGAACTCATCAAACGCGCAAGTTTGGACCTAACTGGACTTCCCCCTTCGCTAGAAATTCTTGAAAAATATGCAGGCTTTAAGGGGGGAAACACCTACGATAAATTACTGGATCAACTACTCAGTAGTCCCGCCTACGGAGAAAAAATGGCGATTCTCTGGCTGGACATCTCTCGCTACTCTGACAGCTACGGCTACCAAGACGACAACATCCGATCGCAATGGCCCTATCGAGATTGGGTGATTCATGCCTTCAATAAAAATCTGCGATACGATCAATTTTTGACCTGGCAACTTGCCGGAGACCTTCTCCCCAATCCAACCAAGGAGCAAATCCTGGCTACAGCATTCAATCGAAATCACAAATACACCGAAGAAGGCGGGATTATCGAAGAAGAATACCGGGTAGAATATGTGCTCGATAAAACCAATACCTTCAGCAAGGGAATCCTCGGCATCACCATGGAATGTGCCCAATGCCATGACCACAAGTACGATCCAGTTTCCCAGAAAGAATACTACCAACTCTATGCCTTCTTCAATAACTCTCAGGAAAAGGGTTTTGAAGGAGATGTGAGCGTTTCCAAACCTGCCAAGACCCCAATCCTTTGGGTAGAACGAGCCGATTTGGATGGCATACTCAGTTTCATCAATCACCAAGACACGAGCAAGTTAAGTGTATCGGTCATGGGTGAATTGGAAGAAAAGCGAACTACCTACATCTTGAATCGAGGTGCATACGATGCACCCACTACCCCTGTAGAAGCAGCTACGCCCACTTCCATCCTATCCTTTTCAAATTCCTTTGAAAAAAATCGCTTGGGTTTAGCCAAATGGACTACGCATCGAGACAACCCGCTGACATCACGTGTTTTTGTGAACCTAATCTGGCAAGAAATTTTTGGGAGAGGGATTGTCAAATCCGCTGGAGACTTTGGCATGCAAGGCGATCTCCCTACGCATCCTGAACTCCTGAATTGGTTAGCCGCCGACTTCATGGAAAAGGGTTGGGATACGAAAGCACTGTTGAAAAAAATCCTGCTCTCTTCCACCTATCGGCAATCCGCTAGCATTTCATCCAGCCACTTGGAAATTGACCCTGACAACCTCTACTTGGCGCGAGCCCCTCGCCTACGCCTTGCTGCCGAGAATATTCAGGACTTGGTCCTTGCTTCCAGTGGTTTGTTGGTTGGGGAAATTGGAGGACCTAGTGTCAAACCCTACCAGCCAGCTGGACTTTGGGAAGCGGCTACCTCAGGTCGTGGGGTCTTGGCCAATTATCAACAGGATACTGGGAATAAATTGTACCGAAGAGGGATTTACAACTTTATCAAACTGACCGTTCCTCCACCCAAAGCGATCATCTTCGACTCGAGCAACCGGGATCGTTGTGAGGTATCTAGAAATAGAACCAACACCCCACTTCAAGCACTTGCCATGATGAATGACCCCATGGTTTTGGAGGCTTCTCGGGTCTTGGCCACCAAACTTTCCGAAAAGTACAGCAACTCAAATCAAGCCATCACCGAAGCCTTCAAGCGAATTGTTTGCAGAGAAATGAAGTCGGAAGAAAATGAATTGCTTCAAAATTACTACAGCGCAGAGCTCAAACACTTTCAATCGAATCCAAAATCTGCTGCAGCCATCTTGGATGTAGGCGAATACCCGATTCATTCTCGTGCCATTACCCCTCAAAATGCAGCACTCATGCAGGTCATTGTGAGCCTTTACAATTTGGAAGAAACCCTAACCAAAAGTTGAAATGGAAAAAGAATTTTTAGAACAAGGACTCAACCATAACCGAAGAAAATTCCTTTCTCGATTGAGCTTGGGCATCGGTAGCGTAGCCTTGGGGTCTTTATTGATTCCAGATCTTTTTTCAGGAAAAAAGGAGGCGGAAGAATCCTTGATCCGCGCTTTACCCCATTTTGCTCCTAAGGCCAAGCGGATCATCTACCTCTTTCAAAATGGTGCTCCTTCCCAATTGGAAACTTTTGATTACAAACCCCAACTCATCAAAAATTTCGGACAAGAGCTTCCAGAATCCATACGCATGGGGCAGCGCCTGACCGGAATGACCGCGAGCCAAAGTTCCTTTCCTTTGGTGGGTTCCTATTTTGAGTTTAACCAATACGGACAGAGTCGAGCCTGGATATCTTCGCTTTTCCCACACCTTTCCACAGTGGTGGATGACTTGTGCATTGTCAAATCCATGCATACCGAAGCAATTAACCATGATCCAGCACTGACCTTTTTCCAAACGGGTGCACAGGTGGGAAACAGGCCAAGCATGGGTTCTTGGTTGAGCTATGGACTTGGAAGCGAAAACGAAAACCTACCCGCCTTCTGCGTGCTGCTCAGCCGAGGCAAAGGAAATGGACAAGGTGTCTATTCAAAATTGTGGTCCAGCGGCTTCTTGGATGCGCGACACCAAGGGGTACAGTTTTCAAATTCAGAAGATCCTGTCCTTTACCTTTCCGATGCCGAGGGCATGAGCAAAGACCAGCGAAGAAGAATGTTAGATCAGTTGGCTGCCATGAATGACCTGAGTTACCAGGAGTTTAATGACCCACAAATCACGACCAAGGTTCAGCAATACGAAATGGCCTTCCGCATGCAAACAGCCGTACCCGAAATCACAGATGTGAGCAAAGAGCCAGATGCGGTGGTCAAATTGTATGGCCCGGATTGCTTGGTGCCCGGGACCTATGCAGCCAATTGCCTCTTGGCTCGCAAACTTTCTGAAAATGGGGTACGCTTTGTGCAACTCTACCACCAAGGTTGGGATACGCATGACAACCTACCCAATCAGATGATTGGCCAGGCCAAAGATGTAGATCAGGCTTCTGCAGCACTGATTACAGACTTAAAGCAACGTGGACTGCTCGATGAAACCTTGGTGATTTGGGGAGGAGAATTCGGAAGAACCAACTACTGCCAAGGGAAAATCGCTCCCGAGAACTATGGACGGGACCACCACCCACGAGCCTTCTCCATATTCATGGCTGGAGGTGGCGTAAAATCAGGCATGGTCTATGGAGAAACGGATGACTTTGGATACAATATCCAAGAAAACCCTGTTCATGTGCACGATTTCCAAGCCACGGTGATGCATTTGATGGGCATCGACCATGAGAAACTAATCTACAAACATTTGGGGAGAAGGTACCGACTCACTGATGTCCATGGAAAAGTAGTGAAAGATTTACTTGCATAAACTCCTCCTTAGTGAATTCAACAACGCTCAAAAACCTGCTTGAAAACTTCCTCATTTTTTGGTGTGGATTAACCGCGATTTTGCTGGTGGGAGGGGAAAATATTCAACTACCAACTTGGCTACAGGTGGTAGGGAGGCTTCATCCCCTATTCCTCCATTTTCCAATTGTGTTACTCCTTTTGGCAGCTGCCTTACTTTGGGTTCGGGATGAAAATCGGATTCGGAATTTCACTTGGCTGCTCTTGGCTGGAGCCAACTTTGCAGGAGTTACCGTAATTGCAGGACTATTCTTGGCTACAGAAGATTACAGCAGTGATTCGCTTAACTGGCACAAATGGACCGCCATCTGTAGCCTAGCAGTGGCGGTAGGATTGTATATTCTTCGAAATCGAACCTTAGCCGTTCTAAAATCCCTTTCCCTAAGTCTTTCCCTGATTCTAGTGCTGACGGGACATTTCGGTGCTGAATTAACCCATGGATCGGATTTCTTACTTGCCCCTCTAAAGGAGCCTACTGACGAGCAACTCACCTTGGAGAAGGCAGAGGTATTTAAAGATTTGGTACAACCAATTCTTCAGTCCAAATGCGTGGCCTGTCACAATGAAAGCAAGGTAAAGGGAGAACTTCGGCTGGACCAACTTACAGGAATTCAAAAAGGAGGAAAGTCAGGGGCGCTCTTTGTAGCCGGCAATCCAGAACTCTCCCTATTGATCCAGCGAATCCACCTTCCACTGGAGGATGAAGATCATATGCCTCCTAAGGAGAAGTTACAACTCACAGATGAAGAACTGGAAATTCTTCGCCTTTGGGTTATTTCCGGAGCACGATTTGATCAAAAAGTGTCTGAACTCCCAAAAGAAGAAGCCTTTTTTCAGTTGGTAGCCAATCGGTTTACAACAGAAAAAACCTACGACTTCCCTGCAGCCGATCCAGATGAAATCGCCTCCCTCACTACTTTTTTTAGAAAAGTAACTCCACTTTATCCCGGTTCCCCCGCCCTTGAAGTGGCCTATTTTGGGGCTTCTGCCTTTGATCCCAAGTCCCTGGCAGAGTTGAGTGCCATCCAGGATCAGGTAGTCAAACTGACCTTAAATCGCATGCCTCTGCAAGATGTAGATTTAGGTATATTGGCTGATTTTCAGAACCTTGAATCGATTCACCTCAACTTTAGCAATGTCCCAGGTAAGCAACTAGAAAATGTACGCAGTTTGACAAAATTAAAGGTGCTAGCCCTTTCAGGGAATGCTTTGGACGAAGCTGCAATCAAGGCTTTGGAACAAATGACTCAATTGGAGAAACTTTACCTCTGGCAAACAGGACTAGATGAGGCCAAAAAAAATAAGCTGAGCAAGGCGCTTTCGTCCACAACGATTGATTTTGGCTATTCAGACAGTGGCATCATTTACCCGCTCAATCCCCCTAAGATCAAACTGGATAAAACCATCTTTGAAGGAGAAACCGAAGTAGTGGTATCGCATCCGATCAGTTCCACTGAAATTCGCTATACCCTAGATGGAAGCCTCCCGGATAGCATCTCGAGTCCCATTTACAAAAGTCCAATTCGCCTCACTGCATCTACCTCCATCAGGGCAAGGGCATTTGCTTCGGGCTGGATTGGCAGTAGTGATGCCAAAGAATTGGTAATCAAAAAAGGAACCACACCGAGCAACTACAGTTTGGCAAGCCCTCCAAATCCAAAGTATGCGGCTAATGGGGCAAGCAGTTTGTTTGATGGAGTAAAGGCAAAGGCCAACCATACTAGCGGGGATTGGCTAGGATTTACAGATTCTCCCTTGGACATCACCCTTTCGGTAGGTACAACCCAACCCAAAAAGGTTGAATTCAGTCTTCTTTTGCATGAAGGTGCCTATATCTTTCCTCCACAGTCTGTAGAAGTTTGGATAGGGTTCAAAGGAAAATGGAGCAAGGTCAACGTGGCTCCCCAACCCATCCCCACACAAATCCAGGACCCACGGTTTGGCTTAGTTTCCATCCCCTTGCCTACAGGTCAATTCGATCAAATTCGTCTGAAAGTGAATCCCATCTCCAAATTACCTACCTGGCATCCAGGAGCAGGTGCCAAAGGCTGGGTATTTGTAGACGAAATTCTGCTTCATTAATTCAATCCTACTCCGCATGGTTGCCCTAGCCTACAAAAAATACCAACAGTTGCTCACCAAAAAAATGGAGCTTGCTTTCCAGCAAGAGGAAGAGATTACAAAAGCAGCCTCCATCCTTTCCCAAAGTCTTTCTACTGAGGGATGGATCTATGCTTGTGGAACTGGACATTCCCACCTTCTTGCAGAAGAAATATTCTACCGAGCGGGTGGATTTGCACGTGTGCGGCCACTTTTGCTTCCCCAACTCATGTTGCATGAAAGTGCTACAGGAAGTACGGATGAGGAACGAAAAGAGGGCTATGCTCCGATCCTTTTTCAAGATTATGCGATCTCCAAAAATGACGTCCTGCTCATCTCTTCCAACTCTGGCAGAAATCCAGTTCCTATTGAATTGGCCAATTATGCTCGAGAGAAAGGCGCTAAAGTCATCGTCATTACCAATTTAGCCCACAGCAAATCGGTCACCTCTCGACATCCTTCAGGACTTAAATTGTACCAACTAGGAGACGTGGTCTTGGATAATTTTGGGGAGATTGGAGATGCAGCGCTTACACTCGATGGCTTGGATACACCCGTAGGACCTACCTCCACTGCCATCGGTACGGCCCTGCTTCAAGCCATCTGTGTTGAAGCCACAGCACAACTATTGGCCCAAGGAATCACCCCAGAAGTCTTTGCCAGTTCCAACTCAGATCAAGGAGCATCCCACAACGAAGCCCTGCTCGAAGCCTACAAGCCCTTAGTCAAGATGCTTTAATGGATACCGGAACTCAAACCGCTTTTGCCCGAGGGCATAAATAACTTGAATCGAGGCGTATAGCCCGGGCGAATGAAAATGGGCTCCCGGTAAATCGGTGAATCTACGGTGGGCTCCTCGCCCGAGTCGGTGTACCGAATCAGCATTCCTGGAAATGCCGAATTGACCATCACTTGCTCATCTTTAACCTGTACCCCTGGTCGTGGCAAGCGATAGCCAACACCTCCAAAAATCGTTTCCAATCGTGGGAGTTCGCGTTGCCCCACCACATTGACGAATTGATTCCATTCCTTAGTTCGCTCGGATTCCATCTCGGCTTCAGTATCCTCCATGGACCAATCTGGGTCTCCATGCCAAGCACGTTCTACGTAGCCAAACATCTTTGGAAAGAGGTAATACTCGAGCATTTCGCCTCCTTTGATCGTTTCTGTCCATACTTGCCCGGATACCCCAATGATATTCTGGCGACCTTGGTCGGTTAGTTTGGTGAATTTTTGTGCTTGCTCCGACCAGTTCCAGGGCTTGCCATCGATGGTTTGATCGTGAGACAAGTACAATTTGCCGGGCACGGCTTTCCAGGATTGATACAAATCGACTACCCCACTCCAACTATGTCCTCGCTCATCAGGATCCCAGGAGTAAGCCAGATCAAAGTAGAAATTGGCGCTGGAACAAATAATTACCGGGTAGCCTGCATTCGCAAGTTTGTAGGCCATGTCCTCTCCACCCCAGCCTGCTACTGCATTCCAGGCATAGAGTTTCCAATCTTGGTTGGCAAATTTTGAGTTGGGACTGACGGTAGCAGTACCGTGTGTCTGTCCGATTTCTTCCCATCCTCCCATCTTCCAGCCGTACTTTTGGAGAATGGTTGCAGTTCGCTCACGGAAATAATCGATTAGATCTCCTGTTTGGAGTTGCGGGTTTTTAGCCAAAAAATCTGCACAAATCGGAGAAGCCGTCCACACGCCCTTGGGCACCTCATCCCCTCCACTGTGCCAATTTTTCGCTTCCATGCCTGCGGAAGCATACATTTTCCCGATTTCCACTACCAGTTTTTCGTAGAAGGCGTAGGTGGATTCTTGGCAAACGCAAACGGTGTTGCCCTTGAAGTTTTGAGCAGACAGGTACTTGGATTCATCTTCTGGATCCGCCAGTCGATAGGCAAGCGCCTCCTCCTCCTTTCCGGCTTGCATGAAGGTTCGGTACCGCTTTTCCATAGCCAAAATTGCTGCTCTGGAATGCGCAGGCACGCCAAGTTCAGGAATCACTTCGATGTGCCGATCCTTCGCATACTTCAAAATCTCTTGAAAATCGGCTGCTGTGTAAAAGCCTGTACCTGAAGGGCTCTTCTTAGGATCTGCTCCAGAAGCATAGTACGGCCATAAAAATTCGGATTCATCTACAGAAAAGCCTCTGCGTCCACCGAATTCGGTCAACTCCGGCAGCCCAGGAATTTCTATTCGCCATCCCTCGTCATTGGCCAAGTTAAAGTGGAATACATTCAACTTGTAGAAAGACATGAGGTCCAAAAGTTTGAACACTTGTTCCTTGGATTGGAAGTTTCTGGCGACATCCAAGAAAAATCCGCGGTAGCCGAATGCTGGAGCATCTTCAATCTCCACCTGAGGAAGAACCAATTCCTGAACCCCATCCTTCCAAAATGCGGGAGGCAAGAGCGCCAAAAAGGAATTGACCCCATACAAGGCTCCGGTCCTAGTTGAGGCCTGAATCAGTACCTGATCACTTGTGGTTTTTAGGGTATAGCCTTCCTTAGGTAGGGAGGCTACCTGCTCCAATCGAATCTTCAAGGTAGGTGCTTTGCCACTAGTTTGGGATGAAAATCCATTTTTCAAGGTAGCCTCCAAGTATTCTTTGGTCTTTACGAAGGCTGCTGAGCCCTCCACCTGGATGGTTCCAGGACTTAGCGATACCCTAGAGCCGGTATATTTCCAACTTTTAGGTGAAGGCAGGTAAGGAGGAATGCTTTGATCGGGTAATGGAAAAAGTACCCGGTTCTCAGCATAGCGCTGGGCTGAGGAGGTGACGGGAAAGGAAGTGCCTTCAGCGAGTTCCACTAAATTGGCCTCCGTCATGACTTCTTTTTGGTACTGGGAAATTTCCTCTCCTTTCCCATTCGCATGCAAAAGAATCAAGCCCTCGGGAGGATAGGCATTCTTCAAAAATGTACCAGAACTTCGGTAGGATAAAGAAAAGGACTCGTTGGGCTTCAAGGAGGGTGTTTCCCCTTCCCAAACAAAGAAATCACCTTGAAGGTGCTTCAAACTAAGTTTTGGGTCCAAGGACTGGCTCCGAATGGAAATGAATATGGTATTGAAATACAACTTCCAGCCTGCTTCCAGCGTCCCGGCGCCACGATTGGTCAGCGTGAGGGTTGCAGTATGCTGCTGAGGAGCAGCGATTTTATTCTCCTCCAAAGACCAGGAAGCATGCACTTGAGCCATTCCTTTGGGAAGTATAAAGCCGATAAATAGAGAACAAAAAAGGACGCGTCGGAAGAAAAAGTGGGTCATAGTGAAACTTCTAATTGTGGTGACTGAATAAATTTAAGAGGAGTTATTTTCACAAACATCTAATTTTAAATAAATTAATCTGCGAAAGACTAACCACCCAGTACAACCCAAACGTAACCCATGGAAATAGATCAACAGGCCAACACCTTAACCGGACGTTATTTAGCGTTAGACGTATTAAGAGGCATGACTTTGGCCTTTATGGTCATTGTAAACACCCCTGGAGATTGGAGCACACTCTATGCACCACTCGCTCATGCCGACTGGCATGGATTTACCCCTACCGACTTGGTATTTCCCACCTTTCTTTTTGTGGTAGGAAACGCCATGAGTTTTGCCCTCAAAAAGATGCAGGACATGCGGCCTGGAGATTTTTACAAAAAAGTATTTACCCGCACGGCCCTCATTTTTGCTATTGGTTGGCTGCTCAATGCTTTTCCATTCTTTGAACCAAATGAAGCCGGGCAACTTGCTTTCATCGATTTGACGGAAGTTCGATTGCTGGGCGTATTGCAGCGCATCGCGCTATCCTATTTGGGAGCTGCGCTCCTCTTGTATTGGGGAGGAATCAGACTAGGTTGGATCTTTAGCATTGCCTCCCTACTCCTGTATTGGCCTATACTCTACTATTTCGGAACTGCAGGAGATCCTTACAGTTTGGAAGGCAACGCGGCTCTTCACCTGGACTTAGCAGTCATTGGCGAAAAGCGCATGTACCTAGGAGAAGGCATTCCATTTGACCCAGAAGGTATTTTGAGCACACTCACCTCCATCGTCAATGTGATTGCCGGCTACCTCGTGGGTCGTTTTATCCAAAAAAATGGAAATACTGTTCCAGCCGTACGCATGCTTCTCGTGATGGGCATCCTCTTGATCGGCTTGAGTTATACTTGGGATGTGGTATTCCCAATCAACAAGAAAATTTGGACAAGCCCTTACGTGTTGCTCACCGTAGGCTGGGATCTGGTCTTGCTTTCGGTTCTAGTTTTTGTGGTGGAGGTCAATCGAATTTCCTCTTGGACCTACTTTTTTCAGGCCTTTGGACGCAATCCGCTGATCCTATATGTATGTTCCGGCCTTGTGATCGCATTGATTTCGTTTATACCCATTGGAGACAGCAACCTGCAAGATGTGATTTATGCGAAGGGATTTACGAGTTGGCTGGAACCTAAAAATGCTTCCTTCTTATTTGCAATCTCTTACATGCTCTTGATTTGGAGTATTGGGTTCCTGATGGATAAAAATAAAATCTACATCAAGGTATAAGTACTTTTGAAACAAAAAATGGCAGCAAGGATTTCTTGCTGCCATTTTTTGTTCGTACGGCTATAGTGTTTTACTCAAAGATAGCCTTTGGTGATCCGCTGAATGTACTTGCCCACAATGTCAAACTCCAAGTTGACGATATCCCCTGCCTTCAGTTGGTGAAAGTTGGTGAACTCGTAGGTGTAGGGAATGATCGCTACCGAAAAAGCCCCCGGGGCAGAGTTAAAGCAGGTTAGGCTGGTTCCGTTCATCGTGATGGATCCTTTCTCCACCGTCACATTTCCCAAAGCAGCATCGAAAATCACATCTACTAGCCAAGAGCCGTCTTGATCTGCGATTCGCTGAATCGTCCCTATTTGGTCCACATGACCTTGGACAATGTGCCCATCGAAGCGTCCATTTGCTGACATGCAACGCTCCAAGTTTACTTTTTTACCCACTTGCCAAGTAGACAAATTGGTCTTTTGCAAGGTTTCTGCAATGGCTGTTACCCGATATCCCTCTGAAGTGACTTCTACTACCGTGAGGCAAACGCCATCGTGCGCCAAGGATTGATCTACCTTCAATTCAGCAGTTAGAGGACTTGAAAAATAAAAATGGGTATTTGACCCTTCGGTGTTGATTTGACTTAAGGTTCCAATGGCTTCGATGATTCCAGTAAACATGTGCTGAGGATTAGGTACTTCCGACAATCTATACCAAAAATTGCCTTTTCGGACTCAAAGTACGGCAATTAATCAATTATCTTCGAGGACTCAAGTCCAAAATTCATGCTCAAGTTAGAAGATACCTACTTACACAAAGGAAAGCGAAAGGCACTGGTAGCCGAACTTCGCAAAAAGGGGATCCAAAACGAAGCAGTACTTGAGGCAATCAACACGCTACCTCGCCACTTTTTTTTCGATACCGCCTTGATTTCCCATGCCTACGAGGACAAGGCCTTTCCCATTGGTGAAGGACAAACCATTTCTCAACCCTATACGGTCGCCTTTCAATCTTCCCTACTGGAAGTTGCTCCAGGGGACAAAATCCTTGAAATCGGAACCGGCTCGGGATACCAAGCCTGCATCTTGCACTTGCTGGGCGCTGAAGTGATCAGCATCGAGTATCAAAAAAAACTTTTCGAGCATACCAGCCGCTTTTTGCAGCGATTGGGCATCCAACTGCAATTGTTCTACGGTGATGGCACTGGAGGTGTACCAGCGCATGCACCCTACGACAAAATCATCGTCACTGCAGGTGCTCCAGTAGTTCCTGAGGCTTTAATCCAGCAACTGAAAATTGGAGGGATTTTGGTCATTCCCGTTGGAGACCGGAGCAAACAGGCTATGGTCAAAATCACCAAAAAGTCGGCTACTGAAATCCAGCGCGAAGAATTTGAAGGATTCGCCTTTGTGCCCTTGCTTGGAAAAGAAGGCTGGAATCAGTGAGAATCAATCCATTTTAGGCAGCCTGAAAAATCATCAATTCCAAATTAAATTTGGAATCAGATGATAAAAGTGCATTTCACGGAATTTTAGTGCTATTTTTGACCAAAATAAGCCGATATGCCTAACCAAAAGTTCGCCAAGGATTCCGTGACCATCATGACGGAAATGGTGCTTCCCAACGATACCAACACGCTTAACAACCTCATGGGTGGGCGACTGATGCATTGGATGGATATCGTAGCCGCCATTGCTGCACAAAAGCATTGCAACCGAATTGTGGTTACCGCCTCAGCAGATAACATTTCGTTTAAACAACCCATCAATCTCGGTAATGTAGTCACGCTACGCTCACAAGTCACACGTGCCTTCAATTCTTCTATGGAGGTATTCATCGAAGTAACGGCTGAGGACATTCCTGCCAGCAAAAAGATCATGACCCACCGGGCCTTTTTCACTTTTGTGGCAGTAGATCAAAATGGCAAACCGATTGAAGTCCCTGAAGTAGTACCAGAGTCGGCCGAAGAAATTGAGTTTTATGAGGGGGCGTTGAGAAGAAGGCAATTGCGATTGGTACTTGCGCAGCGCATGAAGCCTGAAGAGGCTGTGGAATTGCGATCTATCTTCAACTTGGACAAGAAATAAGCAGCCCCTCTATTTTTAATACTCTCGTTCGCTAAACGAGTGGATGACCGCCTCGGCAGCAGTTCTACCCGAGGTCATGGCTGCATTGATGGACCCATGCAAAAGGTAATCTCCTGCTAAAAACACTTGGTCCAGCACCTTGCATTCAGTGAATGGAATGCTAAACTTCAAATCACCCACCTGAGGCAAGGCATGTGGGATGAAGTAGGTTTTCAGGTGTTTGAAATGATCCGCCTTGGTACCAGAAATTTCCTCCAGTTCACTTTGAACCGCCTTAATTAACTCCTTTTCTGTCAGTTCCGTATCCAATACGGTCACAGAGAGCAAAGACTTGCCTGCAGGCACGTAATCCTTGGAGACATCCTCCATAAAAACGAGGTTGTTGATCACCCGCTGTCCAGTGATTAAACCAATCATCGGTCGGCCTAGGAAGGATTTGGGAGCAGCAAAATACAAGTTGATTACCTTGCGCGCAGGCGCAAACTGACCCTCCAACTGCTTCATCACAAGATCTGGCTGAACGGCCACAATGATTCGATCTGCTTCAAGTTGGGTTCCATCAGCAAGCAGGATCTTTCCGCCTTCTACATTTGCTACGGGCGTATTCAGTCGAATTTCTGTCGTTTGTAGTTGGCCTTTTATCATTTCAGGAATCTGGCCCATTCCTTTGGCTGGTACGGCGGCATAGCCTTGGGAAAACATTTTGAAGACAAACTCGAACATTCGAGAACTCGTTTCCAAATCCTTTTCCAAGAAAATACCCCGAAAGAAAGGCCTGAAAAAATTGGTAATGATGGCATCCGAAAACCCATACTTTTTCAAGTATTCATGAGTGGGTAAAGAAGGTTCCGCAAAAATCTCCTCAGAACTCTTCTTCTTCAATTCTTGGGTGAGGGTAAATACTTTCACCTTATCCAGGAAGGTTCCCACTCTGGAAACCGCCATTCCAACCAACTTCAATGGATTTCGCAATGGATCCGTGAGGATATAGGAATCCTTGCCTTCAAAAATAATTGCCCCTGGATCAAAATTTTTGAGTTGCAAGGCTTGAAAATCAAGGTACCGCTTCGCTTCAGGGTAGGCGGTATTCAACACCTGAAACCCATGATCAAGTCGGTATCCCTCCACAATATCGGTTTTCATTCGTCCTCCCACTCGATCTGAAGCCTCCAAAATCACAGGTGACAAACCCGCCTTCTCCAGTTCAAGTGCGGCTATCAGGCCAGAAAGTCCGGCACCTACAATGTATATCTTCTTTTCGCTCATCGGATGATCTACTTAATCGAGGAAATTCCTAAAAACCCTGTATTGACGTGGATTTTTTTCTTTAACTCGTTCCCTTCAAAAGAGTTTGAAAACTAGCCCGCAAAAAAGATTTGATAAATGGTCTGGCTTTACTCTTGCATTGTAGTAAACTCGAACACTAAAGGACTCCACTATGAAGCATCTCTTCTTTTCTGTTTTTTTCCTTGGGTTCGCCTCTTTGGATTCCCAGGCACAAGGTTACTTTCCGCAATCTGGAAATTGGCAATCCAAAACTCCCCAGGAACTGGGATTAGATGCTGTCAAACTTCAGGAAGCCATCCGATTTGCTGAAACGCACGAAAGCACAGAAAACCGCAACCTAAAAATCGCACATTACGAAAGTGCTTTTGGCCGAGAGCCCTTTGGCTATCCTGTTGGCCCCATGAAAGAGCGTGGCCCAGCGACGGGATTGATCATTTACAAAGGATATGTAGTCGGCCAATGGGGAGACCCAGCGCGCGTGGATTTGACCTTTAGTGTGGCCAAAAGTTTCCTTTCGACTACCACAGGCTTGGCCGTAGAAGCAGGCTTAATCCGCTCTGTTCAAGACCTAGTTCATCCCTACATGGCGCCCATCTACCCTTACGACCCCTTGCGCTTGACGGTCAATAAAGCGGATCAACTGGACCAAGAGGATGTGTTTAACCTCTTTGACAGCCCGCACAACCAGAAAATTACCTGGGACAACTTGCTGCGACAGACCTCCGATTGGGAGGGCAGCCTTTGGGGGAAACCAGATTGGGGAGATCGGCCTGCAGAGGGGGTGAAGCAAAAAAGAAACCGCGATCAACGCGAACCAGGCAGCAGTTACGAATACAACGACACACGGGTCAATGTATTGGCCTTGGCCCTGTTGAATGTGTGGCGGAAACCACTTCCTCAGGTATTGAAAGAAAAAATCATGGATCCTATTGGAGCAAGCCCAACTTGGAGATGGACTGGATACGAAAACTCCTATGTCGTGCTCGATGGACAAATCGTCCAATCCGTAAGTGGAGGCTCGCATTGGGGCGGAGGCATGATGCTTTCTGCCTGGGATCAAGCCCGATTTGGCTACCTCACCCTTCGTAATGGAAACTGGAATGGAAAGCAACTCATTCCGCGCACTTGGATTGACCTTTCCAAAACCCCTACTCCTGTGCAGCCTGATTACGGGTTTATGAATTATTACCTCAACTTGGAACAAAAGCAGATTCCTGCAGCTCCCAAATCGGCATTCCTCCATCTGGGAGCAGGCACCAATATGATCTATGTTGATCCAGAAAATGACTTGCTGGTGGTTTCAAGATGGATTCCAAATGGAGATAAGTCCGAATTGATTCGACTTATTTTGGAAAGTTTACCTGCCAAAAATTAAGAAATCTTTCGGTCGGAAATTCGCGGTTGGAGGTATAGATCTTGCTCGGCTTTGGATAAGATACCGTAACCCAGTTCCAAAGGGGAAGGGCCGATCCAACTGCTTTTTCTACCAGTAAGGGTTAGGCTTCCTTTCTTTCGATCTAGCGTCAAAATCCCAAAAAGCACTTCAGCATACGGGCAAGTGCGCGAAAGGTCAGGAAAGGCGGCATGAGTGGTAACATCCATACTGAGGTGGTTGTGCTTTTCTCCTACCCAATAGTACGAGGCCGAATTCAAGTGTAAATAGGAAACTCCTCCGACCTTGAGAAACTGGTCTACGTGCGCGTGACCGTTAATGGCAAGAATGATTTTGCTGGCATGCGCACTCAACAAGGCTTGGATTTCGGCGGCATTGTCAATCGTGTAAATACCTGCGATGGGCTGATGGGAAATGACAACCACTGGTTCCTTTGAATCCTCCAATTGCTGGTTCAGCCAGTCCTGCTGCGCTTTACCGACGTAGGAGGCATAGCCACCGGTGGATTTCGGTGAACCTGGATCATTCCCATCCAATACGACTATCCGAACCCCCTGGATCACCTGGGCATAGTGCGCTGCTGGCATGCCAAAAGTTTGAATCACCTGCTCCTTGGTATAGCCCTCATCCAAGTCGTGATTGCCCATCACGTGTAGGGAAGGAATGGAGTCTTGATTAAATGAATCAATAAAGGGCTGATTTTCTTTTTTGGGAATGGCAAAATCACCCAATTGAATTTTTGCATGCGGATGTACGCTTTTTAGGGCATCTAAAAATGTTTGGAGCCGAAGGTCTGCATCGTGGATGATGTTCTTGTGCAGATCTGTAATCAGTCCCAATCGAAGGCTTTGCTCCTCCCCTGCCCACAAGTCCAGAATTGCTGGTGGCAACAAGAACGAGCAGGTTGTGATCATGGTGGATTTGATAAAACTTCGGCGATCGAGGGTCATGATTGGAAAAACTGAGCGGGTCGTAATTCGATGAACTTATAGTTTTTTATGGAAGATAAGGGCAGATACCAAACCTAATTCTGGATGACGGTAGGCTTCCGGGATTTCCCCAATCACTGAGAAGCCAAGGGATTTCCAAAGATGAATGGCATTTTGGTTGGACTGGATCACAAAATTGAACTGCATGGCTAGAAATCCACTAGACTTTGCTGCTGACTGGGCATATTCACCCATCCAACGTCCCACACCCTGCCCCTCCGCATCCCGAGACACAACAAATCCTGCGTTGCAGATGTGATCACCCAAACCTTCTTGATTGGCTTTGAGGTAAAAGGTGCCTGCCACTAGCCCATCCTTTTCTACTACAAAAGTGACTTTATCAGCCCCCATCCAGTAGCCCATCATCGATTCCTTGGTTTTATCTAAGGAAAAAACATAGGTTCCTCCCTCTCGGATCCTGGGTTCTAAGATTCCCCAAAGGGCTTCTTCGTCTTCATGGGTGGCAATTCTAGCTGTGGGCATGGAGTTCATAAAGAAATAAAAAGGATTCATCCAATCCATGATGCATTAAACTAATGGACAAGAATGGGGAAGTTCTAAAATAGCGATGGATTTACCAAGACCAGATTTCTGGGGGCTCTGATGAAATTTTGCGCAAGCGGATACGATTTCTCAATTTGGAAAGATATATTCGTCGAATCATCTGATCCATGCATTCCAGTTCCTACCAAAAAGTATCCGGATTTTTAATGGCCATCTCCTCGGCTATATTTTGGGGTATTTCAGGAACCTGTGCACAATTTTTATTTCAAAGCAAGTGGGTAGATCCTGCCTGGCTCGTCTCGTGGCGCATGTTGCTAGCGGGTACCTTGTTGGTGCTTTATTCAATTGCCAAGGAGAAAAAAGCAGCCCTCGGCATCTGGAAAACCCCTAAAAATGTGGGCAAACTACTGCTTTTTGGGATTTTAGGGATGGTCTCGGTGCAATACACCTACTTCTACAGCATTTCCCTCTCCAATGCTGCCACAGCCACGATCTTGCAATACATCGGGCCCGTGTTTGTCCTTGGTTTCTATGCGGTAAAAAATAAAACCTGGCCTGTGATCGGAGAATATTTGGCCTTGATATTTGCGCTCGCAGGCACCTTTCTTTTGGTCACCCATGGGTCTACTCAAGCCTTAGTGATTTCAGATCAAGCCCTGTTTTGGGGAATTTTATCCGCCTTGGCGCTTGCCATCTACACCATCCAACCCGTTGGCTTATTGCGTAGCTTTTCTCCAGCAGCCATCACAGGCTGGGGTATGTTGATTGGCGGAATTGTCCTGTGCATGGGCACTCAGCCTTGGAGTTTTTCAGGCACCTGGGATGGAGAAACTTGGCTTGCCTTTGGGTACATCGTAATTTTCGGAACCGTGCTCGCCTTTTATTTCTTCCTGACTGCAGTTTCCAAAATCGGAGCTACTTTCGCCAGCTTACTCTGCAGTGTAGAACCCCTAGCTGCCACCCTAACCGCTGTTCTCTGGTTGGGCGTCTCTTTTTCGGGTTACGACTGGGCGGGGACAATCCTCATCCTCTGCACGGTAGCCTTGCTGACACTTTCTAAGAAAAAGGAGTCCTAAATCTTTAAATTCGTGCTTGGTAGGTATACAAATCGAAATACCTCCCTTTTTTAGCCAAGAGTTCCTCGTGCTTGCCCTGCTCCACCACTTGTCCTTGTTCGATCACCAAAATTTGATCTGCTTGTCGGATGGTACTTAATCGGTGAGCGATAACAAAGGTGGTTCGTCCGTGCATCAACTCCTTCAAACTCGCCTGTATCAATGATTCCGATTCCGTATCCAAGTTGGAGGTAGCCTCATCCAAAATTAGAATTCTTGGATCTGCCAAAATCGCTCGGGCAATGGCAATTCGCTGGCGCTGACCACCCGAAAGTTTGACACCTCGCTCCCCAATTAAGGTATCCAATCCTTGTTCAAAGCGATCTGTGAATTCATGCACATGGGCGGCTTTGACTGCCAATTCCAATTGTGCTTCTGAAGAATCAGGTCTTGGAAAAAGAATATTCTCTCGAATGGTTCCTTCAAAAAGGAAGTCATCCTGCAAGACAACACCCAATTGTGAGCGGAAAGCATCGAGCGTAATGGATTGGAGATCGTGGCCATCCAAATACACCACCCCTGAATCTGGGTTCAAAAATGTGGCTGCTAGCCCTGCAATGGTTGTTTTCCCTGATCCTGAGGTACCCACCAAGGCAGTGACAGAGCCTGCTGGTGCTTCAAAACTAATTCCTTTGACCACGTCCTTGCCCGACTCATAGGCAAAGGATACATTCTCAAATCGAATGTCTCCTTTGATGACCTCCAAGTTTACGGTGCGCTTCTTGTCATCTGCTTCCAAGGGCATGTTCATGATCTCTTCCGTACGATCCAATCCTGCAAAGGCTTCGGTGAGTTGGCTGCCGATATTGGACATCTGCACAATGGGGGCAATCATAAATCCGAGGTACAGGGTAAAGGCAAGAAAATCGCCAAAAGTCATTTGATCTTGCATGATCTGATAGCCTCCCAGTCCCATGATGCCAGCAGATGCCAATCCTAGGAGTAAAGCCCCTGCGGAAGTCACAACACTCGTGGCCGTCAAACTCGCCTTCACATTTAAAAACAGTTCCTCAACCCCTTTTTCAAAGGTCTTGATCTCTTGATTTTCGGCATTAAAGCCTTTGATCACTCGGATTCCTCCCAAAGTCTCGGTAAGTCTGCCGGTGACTTGGGCATTGATTTTTCCCCGTTCCCGAAAAATAGGTCTGATTTTACTGAAGGCCTTGAGGGACACGAGTCCAAATACCAGTACTGGCAAAAGCACAAAGGCAGTCATCGATGGACTGATGGAAATCAACAAGACCAAGGAAATGATCGCTGCCAATCCTCCTCCGATCATTTGAGCGAAGCCTGTACCTACCAAGTTCCGAACTCCCTCCACATCGGTCATGATTCGAGACACCAACTCCCCCGTTTTGGAGTTGTCAAAAAAGCGAATGGGCAATTTGATAATGTGCTGCTGGACTTTGGACCGCAACTTGGAAATCAAAAGTTGCGCTTCCACGCTGAGGATTTGGGTGAGCGCATAGGAAGTAACCGCCTGAACAAAAATGGCTAACACCACCGCAAGGATCAACCATTTCAACTGCTGTAAATCGTTGCTTGGAATCACCTCATCAATCAAAAATTTGGTAGCACCTGGAAGGACCAAACTCGCAATTCGACTGATGATGATTAAAATTAGACCAATAAAAAGTTGCTTGCGACGCGGCCAGATGATGGTGGAAAATACTTGACGTATGGTGACTTTACGTTCCTTCTTAGGTACCATGGAATTGAAAAGAGATTAAATGTTGGGTAATAAAAAAGCCTGTTACTGAAGAACAGGCTTTAGAAAGTTAAAATCGAATGAATTAGTTTGACTTGGTCAACACATTGGAAATCAAGGAAACTTTTTCGATAGGCTCGGAGGCATTGGAATAAATACGAACCACCGAATTTTGCTTGCCTACTTTTCCAGTGGAATTGAAGGAAACCTTGATTTCAGCAGATTTTCCAGGTGCAACTGGCTCTTTAGGCCAGCTTGGTACGGTACAACCACAGGTAGCTGCCACATTGGAAATAATCAACGGCTGCTTGCCTGTATTGGTCAAAACGAAAGTATGCGCTACTTGCTGCCCCTGTACGATATCGCCAAAGTCTTTGGAGTTTTCCTTAAAGGTGATCACAGGACCTGATTCTTGAGCGTTTGCTTGAATCGCAAGCGCCAAAACAAAGAAGCTGAAAAGAAGTGCTATTTTTTTCATAAGAATGTGGTTTAATGTTCAAATATTCAAATTTTGAAGCAGTCTTCAAAGAAACAGTAAGGAAATGGAATAAATTCCCCGTTCTGCAAAGAATTATTCTTTAAATACTCCTCTGCCTTTTCTCGAAAAGAGAAATCATTCATCCCTCCCTCCCTCTTCTTCTACCAATCCTTTAACGAAAAATGAAGGGGAAAAGTTGACCAGATACAATTCTTCAGAGGCACGTGTAACGGCCGTATACAACCAGCGGACAAATTCGGTATCCACTTGCTCCTCTACCAAGTATCCTTGATCGATAAATACGGCCTTCCATTGTCCACCTTGGGCTTTGTGGCAGGTGATCGCATAGGCAAACTTAACCTGCAGTGCATTTAGATAGGGATCCTTACGGATAAATTCCATGCGCTCGGTTTTATTGGCCAGGTCGGCATAATCCTCGCTCACTTGCTCGTAAAGCGATCGGTACTGATCGCGCGTCAAGGAAGGCCCCGAAGAATACAGTGTATCCAAAATGACCTTTGCCTCGAAATAGGGTTCCTCCGCATAGTCCAGCAAACGCAACTCTAAGGTTGCAAATCGCAACCCATAGCGTTCCTCGAAATTTCGAATTTTCATTACTTCGACCAGATCCCCATTTGCCAAAAAATTAACCTTCTCGGATTCGGCCATGTAGGTGTAATTGTTTTTCACAATCATCAGTAAATCTCCAGAACAGATTTCATCCTCATAAAAATGGATCGTTCGTCGGATGTATCCGTTGTATTGGACGGCAGACTTATTGGAACGCGTAATGATGCAGGTGTTTTCTGTTCCATACTTGGAATAGGCATAGCGTAGGCCATCTTCCAACTTTTCCGACGTCATTTTAAAGATGTCTTTAAATAGATGGGTTTGGATTTTTATGGCTGCTTTCTCAACTCCTAATTCATTTCGTAGGCTTGTGGCATTGAATAAAATCCCAGACTCCAACTTCTGTCGCATGACTTCGACGAGTTCAATCTGATCTGCCTCTAGGCGGTAGTGCCGAAGTAGGTATTCTGCGTCCAAAGCAGGACTGTATTGACTACCTACAGGCGGCAACTGCGCAGTATCCCCCACAAAGAGCAGGCGATTTCCTTCTCCTGAAAAGGTGTAGGTAATTAAATCCCAGAGCAGGTTTCCAGACATGCCACCATCATCTGCCAACATGGAGGATTCATCCACGATGAATAGGGTGTCCTTGAAGTAATTTTTCTGAAGGGTAAAGCCCCCACCTAGGGTACCCGGATCCCCTTTTGGTTTGTAAATAATCTTGTGAATGGTAAAGGCCGACCTTCCAGAGTAGGTACTCATCACCTTTGCTGCCCGACCCGTAGGTGCCAACAGCAGTGGACGAAGATCCAATCGAGGTAGGATTTTGACGACTGCGGACAATAGGGATGTTTTCCCCGTACCAGCATAGCCTTTTAAGATAAAGACCGGCTTCTCCACGGATGGCTTTCGGAAAAAATCATCCATTTTTACAAAAAAATTTGCCTGCCCCAAAGTGGGTTGAAAGGGGAAACTCTTTCGAAGTAAATCCGAAGTAGCCGGAAGCAGGGAGGTCGGTTTGTTCATCGCTAGACGAAAGTACATGTCAGAAGACAAGATCAGCAAAGAAATTGAGTCTAAATTTGGTCATCGGCTCCGAATACGGGTCAATGGGGTTTTGATTGAAGAAAATAAAATTTTAATGGTCAAACACAAGATGAGTTTGGATCGCGATTTTTGGTCCACACCTGGAGGGGGAATGCATTATGGCAGTCCTGCTCAAGACAATCTCTGCCGAGAGTTTCTGGAAGAAACGGGATTAACGATTGCCGTTGGTAAATTTCTGTTCATTCATGAATACTTAAACCCTCCCTTGCATGCCTTGGAGAGCTTTTTTGAAGTAAAACGGATAAGCGGTGATGCTACTTTGGGGAAAGACCCCGAACTTGCTCCTGAAAATCAAATCCTTTCCGAAATCAAATGGATGACAGTTGAAGAACTACAGTCAATCGACAAAAAAGCCATCCATCCCTTATTTCTTGGAATAAAATCGCTCGAGGAATTAGTATTGTGTAAAGGATATTTTAATTTTGAAAATAAATACCTAAAATAGCACGTTTTAAAAACCTTCAACCCTAACCGGATTTCTAAACCTTACTCAAAATGAAT
>JACCDV010357286.1_pt1 | contig 74059 bp, 72 predicted proteins | sample 7446131 | NCBI WGS metagenome assembly JACCDV01 (sample SAMN15323448, study PRJNA562643) | freshwater metagenome | isolation source: river surface water | place: USA:Blue River Watershed | collected 2017-08-17
TATCGGTTCTTTCGCTGTAGAAGTTGGGATAATAACTGTCTATAAACTCGTAAGGAGCTCCCACTGTTATGAGTAGTTTGATGTTGTTTAGTATGTTGTTACATGGTTCGGTACCAATTGGAAATAAAGCATCTAATGCTATGATGCTTCCAAAACTGTAGGTATGTAAATGGATGGTTGGGTTTTCTTCGTTTTCTACAATGTATTCTATTAACGCATCGAAGTTGCCTTGTATGATTTGGGATTGTTCTCCGTATTGAATGTAGTTGTCTATGGTAGTGAATTCGGCTGCAACTTTAGTGAGTAAAGTGCTGGACTCGGGGATGAATAGTATAAGTTATGTTGTTATTGACATTCCTAACTTTATTAAATCACTATAATTTTCTTCGATACAAATTAAACACTGATTTCCAATATTTAATTTGTCAAATACTACAGTAAAAGAAGGTAAAAGTAATAATACTGCTAATGCCATGATTAAAAACAATAAGAACATATAAAATGTTTGTCCTCCTTTGGTGTAGGTTGTCTTTTTAAATAGGCTGAAAATTATTCTTGGGAATTTTCTAACCACTAAAAGCAATAATGCAATGTTTTTGAATAATAGGTTTTTGTTTTGGAATTTTTGGTTTAGGAGTTCGTTGTATTCGAAATCGTAGAAGGAGTAGAGTAGGGCGTCTTTCTCTGATTTTGGTTGTTCTTTTGGGTGTTGGAATATTCTAACCGCAAGACTACTTTGGTCGTCGTTGTAATAGATTTTTTCAACTTTGGTGTAGAAGTCAATCCCAGAGGTACTATATTCTAATTCTTTTATATAGCGTGCTGCATACTTTTCTACTGACTCTTTTGTTGTTGATTGTCCTAAGCCTGCTATGTAAATTCCTGTTGGCATTGATTTATGTTAAATTGCTAAATTACGTTTGCTATTGTATTTAGATTACGGTGATTTTATTAAATTTTTTACGGTATTACCGTAACAAAAACTTAAAAAACACCGTAAATTTTTTCTAATTTCAATAGGTGTTTTGGCTATGTTAATTTTTATTAATCTAAAACACAATTTATAATTCAACAACTCCCAAGAGTCAAGCAACAACTTTTTTGTATTTATCCTTCCTTTTCTTATCTATTATTGGGAATGTAAAAGGTTATTCCCAAAACAATAAAGAACTTTTTATTTCATGGGACATAGGATCCCGACTTATGATTTTGATGCATAAGAATTTTATATTGAGGAGATAAGAGGTTTATATTTGGATTGTATTAATTTAAATCGGATTCAAAACTTAATTTAAAAATTATATTTGTTTTATATTATGGAATTACAAATCTTAATTAAATTTGAGAAACACGGATTAGAAATCTGCTCTATCGTTTTATTCACTAACCATTACAATTATAATAGCGACTTTCAGTAATGCCCGAAAGCCGCTATTGCTACAAACTGTTGTTGCAAGAGGTTTTTATTGTTTAGTTAATACCATATTGGCAGGAGTTTTGAAAGGTGTTGTGTCAAATGGATAACAATCTGCACCACCATTAAAATCTACTCTATTCCAAGTTAATTGTTCCACACCATTGTCGTTAGAATAAATTAAATTAACTTCTCCCGTAATTCTTCTTCCGCAAGGATTGTCACTAGGTTCACGAAAAAAAATATTAAAATTATTGTACATTGAACCAAAATCACTAGAAGCATATTTATCATTGGTAATATTGTAAATTTCAACACCATTTAGTTTGTATTGGTAATACCCTTTAATTCTATCAGCAAAAATTGTAATTTTTTTATTTCCTATTGGTGTTTCTCTGTGATAAGTTTGTTTGTAAAATTGTATTTTAAAATAATGAGTGCCATCATCAAAAACCCACGTACCAACAAAGTCGTTTAAAAAATTGTTTACATCTTTAAAATAAACATGTTTATTTTCATCAGCATTAAAAAAAGTTCCTAAAGGTTTCTCAACAATTGTTTGAGAAAAACTAGAAAGTCCGTATAATAATATTATTATTTTAAATATATTTTTCATTTTTGTAATTTTAAAGTTAAACGATTATTTTTTCTTCCAAGTATAATCTCCATTTGGAGTTGTAGGGTGTGGAGCAAAATAAAAATCAATACCCCATGCAAATGATTTTATAAAAGCACTAAAATTATTTAGTAGAAATTGATTGTATTCTGCGTCAGAACAAGTGCCACCACATTGATTTTGGGATTTTTTTATTACCTGTCTTATATATGCGTCTTTAAAAGCGTCAAAACTACCCTGATTTATTTGATATTCATTGTATAAATCTTGTAAATCTGCAACATTATTAACCCTTAAAGCATGAACACCACTTACTGAAACCATTATTGAAGTAATATTAGTGTTTTGAGGTGAACTTGGATTTAAATTTTGTTTATCAAGATAAAAGCCTACCATGCCTATGATATCTTCGGCACTAAATATTGGGTCTAAACCTGAATGGTGTTTATGTATTCTTATTAGAGGATTATACGTGCTAACTGGCGGAAATTGTATGCCATCAAAACCAGATGGCATTGGAAATGGTGTATATGTATCATCTGAATTTAAACTAAACTCAATTCCTTCTTCAGAGCCATTATTCAAATTAGATTTCATTTGGTCAATGGTATTTCTTAAAATGTTAGTACCATTTTCGTTTTGAGTTGTAATTTTGTTTAGTTCGGGTAAACTTAAATCAATTAAGTCTCCACCAGTTGTGATTGGAGTTGTTATGATTGGTGTATTTGTATTCGTACCACCTGTGTTATTACTTCCACCACCGCCTCCGCCACCTGTGTAACCTCCAGTATTACCACTAGTGCCACCAACACCAGATGTTGAGCCTCCACCTCCACCACCTACCCAAGCACAGTCTTCGGCACTAAGAACCCAAATACCAACATAATCTATACTACCTCCTGTTAAGTCACCTTCATCAGGAGGAACCATTGTAAATACCCATGTTTGAACACAAACCAATGTAGGTAAGCCTTCCGTTTGGTAATTATATGTAGAATACTGAACATTTCGATTTTGAATTTCCTCTTTACCTAAATTTTTGATTTCATCATATGTGATATCATAAGTAACAATTAGAGTTTCAAAATCTCCATTAGAATTACTTTTGAAAACAATATTTTCTAATTTATCCTCTGTGCCAGTTCTTCTTATTCTAAAGGTATAGGATTGACTTCCATCTTTTTCAATAAACATTCCGTTTTCATCATCAATATACAAATCATATTGTTCATTATAAACAAGTTTTGCCTGTGTATTTTGCTTGTTTTTAGACAATACAATTTCTTTAAAATCAGAAATAGGTTTTCTTACATTTTTGTGTTCAGGCTTTTGCATAATATCTTTGACAGATACTTTTTTGATTTTCATTTCAGATTTGTACTCAACAAAATCTTCTTGAACCTCGCAACTAAATAACATAAAAACCATGTTAAATAGTAGTAATTTTTTTAAAATTCTAATTTTTTTCTTCATTTTAAACGTTGTTTTTGGGTAATAAATTCTTTACTCTTATACTACTATTATGCAGTATGATTTTCAAAAAAATCTCTTGCAACTAGTGTATAACATCAATGATATATAACTTTTTAAGTGTTGATAGCTTTGAATATAGTTTATTTTTTTGTTGTTGATTTGGATGGTTTTAATGATGGTGTGTTGCCAGGTGTTTTTTTATTATCGCGTTGCCTTTGGTCAGGTTTTCCTGTTGAGGTTGCTATTCTTTTTGGACCTGGTTTGATTGCTTGAGTGTTCATGTTATTTGTATTTATTTATTTATAAGTAAGGATTATAGATCCATTGTTTTATAGTTCTTTTTGATATTTAATTATAGCTATTAGTAAAAAGATTTCATGTGTTTGATGTTGTCTTTTACTCCTTTTGTTAAGTTATAAGATAAAGAAATAAAGAATCCTGGAACATAATTTTTATCGGATACATTTTCAATTGTATATTGTTGTGGTACAATATCACCTTCCTGATAACCATTATTTAAAACAGGTAAATTTTTTATGGATAAACCCGAAGTTAAAGTAACTCTTTCATACTTACCAACTGTTAAACTTGGGCCTACAAAAAAGTTATCAAAGGTTAGAGATCCTTCATTAGCACTAACTCCTATGCCTATGCTAAATCCACAAGAAAAATGAGTTGCACTTCTTCGGCTAGCTGTAAAAAAACCTACAAAACTTGGTGTGAAAATAGGCTTGTCGTTTTTCATTATGACATTTTCATTGTTTTGATTCATTTTAACTGCGTACGAATATTTATCCGAATGTAGACTTCCTGCTACACCTAAGCTTACATCTAACCGAAGTCCATGTCTTACAAATTCTTTGTGCGAAAATTTTCTACTGTTGTCAATTAAATTATTATCTGTTTTTTTCTTTTTTATTTCTACATCAAATATTACGACATCTTGAAAAGGTTGTATTGGATGCGAAACATATTCAAAGATTAAATTTCTATTTTTGGTCTTCAATAGATTCTTCAATTGAATTAATTCATTTCTTAAGTTATCAAAATTAATTTTATTAATTTTTTCATTAATGTAATTGATTACAACGTTTTGATTATCACTAATATAATTAAGTTTCATCACACCACCATAATTGGTTGACTTTCCTAATTGTATGTTTGTTTTTATGGCATTGTATTCACTTTGAAATTGATTCACTAATAACGATATATCCTCTTTAATAATTTTATTATTTTCAAATTCAAGCACTATTGTCTCTAGTTTTGAATCATCTATTTGATCATTACTTGATAATAAAGGTTCATTAATAAGACTACTTATATGTAAATACTCTTTACTAAGGTTGAGCATTATGTAATATTTTTCTAAAATTTTTAAGTATAGCGTAGTTAGTTTTTTTTGAAGTTCAAGATGATTTGATATGTCTTCATCAATTTTATTTCCTACTTTAATGTTTTCGATTGAATCCAATGCTTTTTTTATATCTTCTTTATTAACTGCATTCAGAGGTAAGTTTGATTTTGAAGATAGTTCTATCATAAAATTATTGATCGATTTTTTTAATTCTTTATTTTCTTTTACAGTACCTTTGAAATCATCAACAACTACAGCTGTATAGGGTTGGATATTTGATTTATTGATATCCGAAGTATTTATTTGCTTTTCTAAATTTTCGATTTGCTCCTTTTTAAATAATTCAGTTAATCCCTCCATATTTGATACCCCAATAACTGAATCTTTTGCTTTTACCCTCACTTCATATGCCAAACGATTGATGTTTACAATTTTAAAAATAACAGGACTGTTGACAATAATTTTTTGATTATTCTTTTTAAAATATCCGCTTTTAAAATCATATTCAATAACATAAGTATTTGTTCTTCTCTTTCCCATTTTTCGATTTATAGAATCAGAAGTTTCTTGACTAAAGCTAAATGCAATAGCAATAAGAAAACAATAAATTGTAGCTAATTTTTTCATACTATTTTGATTTTTAAAATTTCTATTAATTCTATCTTAAAATGTGTATACTATTTAATTAGTAACTATTATTTAAAAGCTTCAAATGGTATTGAATATGGTTTCAATAACAATACTATCTAATTTGGATTATTCACTATTGCGGTAATGATATCAATACTTATTTGAACAATTAAAAAAATTAATCTTATCATTTGACTTTGTTTCTGTAATTACTTTTGTCTATTCTATTTTTGGGTTTTTATCTTGATTTTATTTTATGAATGTTTATAAGTTATATTTTATCCGTTGAACTCGGATTGCAAATCCGAGTTCAACGGGATTTGAAATTTTAATTATCAAGGGTAAACACAGATTATAAAACAGCGCTAACGGTTTGCAAATCAGAGCTAGATTATTTCGAAGCTATTAATTTTCAATTAAGCCCAAACTTTGATTAACCATTGAACTGAAACTTTTAGTTAAGTACTATTCGTAATTGTCATTCATTTTTAATTTCCGATAAGTTTAGCATCTAAATCAATACTAATTTTTTCAAAAATTTCATCTCTCTTTTCTTCCAAATCAAACATTATCTCAATAACTTTTTTACCTTCTACTTCTTCTGAGAAAACAATTTTTATTGAAGGTTGAGTCTTATCTATCCCTTTTGCTAAATCTTCAGCAGTTAATGGCAGACTTGCAGTACTTTTGAAAATTGAATCAATTTTTTCTGCATTTTTGATGATGTCCGATTTTTTCACTTTAATTCGTATAAACATTTCTTTTTGATTTTTAAATTATTTGTTCTGAGCTCTTTCTGCAAGCATTTTCTTTGATGGTATTTGTAATTTCTTTTCAATATTTTGCAAGTCTTTAAACTCAATATTATGGAGTCTACAATGCTCAACGATCTTAAATTTTAACAGGCGTTCTGCCGTTTTGGAAAAGTCATTTTTCTCTATTCGACTTGCCATCTCGTCAACACGCAAATTTTTTGCATACCACATTTTTATTCCATGATTTACTACGAATGCAGCTGGGGTATTTTCTCTATCACTAATTGTTTGAGAAATGTTTAGCAAATTAATTGAACCTAAAGAATGAATTGCCTTTGTAATGAAACCATGTAAAACTCCAAAATTGAAGTTCCAATAAATTGACCTTACAAGTTTTTCAATTTTATCTATACTTAACTCCTTTTCATTCTCTTCTTCTCTTTCTTCAATAACCTGTTTTATTCGTTCAATTAGTAGTTCAACAATGTCCTGCTCTGCTTTTTCATCTTTAATAACTTCTATAAAGGATGATAAAATTCTAAGATGAACTTTTAACCCTTGCTCAAAAATATATTCAAGTCTTTTTAAGTCAAGTGAGCCCGACCTATTTTTAATTATTAGTCCCATAACTTCTACCGTTTTAACGCTAAGTCGGAGATTAGTAACTAAATCCGATGCTATTTCATCATTATTTGGTTTTGGTTCATTGTGATTGTTTTCCCTTTTTACTTCTTCTATTTGAGATTTTTCTTCTAATATTTTTTTTCTTTCATTATCAGCATTATGTTTAAATGAAGGTAATATTGCTTGAATTATTTTGTCTTCATGCCTATCAAAAAAAGAAAGTTCAATGGTATCAAGAGTTGCAGGTTTATAATTCTCAAATAGAATCTCAGCATTTAACATTAATTCATCAAGAAGATAATTTGACTTTGTATGATGAGCTATAAAAACAGTAATGTAGGCATTCTCGTCTTTATGAAGATTTGCTAGAATTTTATTAATAGTTGTCTTTTTAGGGTCTATATGTTCAGATAAATACTTCGCAACAAAGAAATAATAAATGTAACTGTAACAGAAATTAAATTGATTTAAGCTATCAAACTTACAAATATTTACGTTTGCAAGCGTTTTTACCAAATCAGTAATTGATATCGGTAAGTTAAAATGGGATTTGTAGTATTCAAGAAATTTATCAAATTGAGAACTATCTAAACTAAATCCATCCTTTTCATAAATCCAAAAGGCTAATTCGGTTAAAAAATTTGAATATAAATCAACTTGGTCATTCTTCACTCCTTCTCTTCTTAGGTATAGATAAATTAATGCTTGATAGCAATGTCCTTGTGAGGTTATTTCGGAATCTAAAGGTTTTTGTGTGTCTTGAGCAGCTAAAAGAGATAAAATAAAGAACGGATACGACGGCATTATTCCTTTACCAAATATTATTCCTAAAGAATTTTCAATTAATTCTGTTTTTTCGTCAATGCTTTGCTGTAAGTGATTTGGATTAATTTGAATCTGTGAATCTTCTTTAATTTGAATCCATTTTCTAATCAAATCATTTCGCTCAATTGCAGTAAATTCTCGTATTTTAAACTTGTTGTATTCTTTTATTAAAGACTGATTTCTAATATTCAATCCAAAAATGTCATCTACGATTAAAACTTGAAATTTAAAGGGTTCATAATCTTCAATATATTTTTCTTGATATTTAGCAAAATGAAAATTATCAACAATTGGAACTATTCTTTTTAAGTCAAAAATTTCAAAATCATCTGATTCATATTGTTCTAGAAAGGCCTTTTCAAGTTTGCTTAGTGGATTTCCAAGAAATTTATTTTCATCTTCCAAATAGATTGGAATATAATTTAAGCTACGATAAATGTTAAAAATTATTTTACAGAGTGTAGTTTTACCAGCTTGATTTTCACCTGCAATAATTAGTTTGTTAAATTTAAGAATTTCACTCTTAAACCTTTCTGCATCAAATTTATGTGAAATTTCTTCTCCATCATAACATTTCATTTTGGGGTAAACAAATATATCTTCAAGATTTAAAACTTCTTTGTTTTTATGAGATTTTGTTAATATATCAGCACTATTCAAAAATGCCTTGAAATCTGGTTTTATATCTAATTCTTTGATTGCTTTTACAGATGAACATACTTTCATTATCCAATTTATGACATCAACCCAACCTTCATTTTGGTCATTAAATTTTGTTACTGATTTACCATCTGTTGGAATTGCTAAAAGATCACTCAATTCTTTATGAACAGTCCAAACACAAGGGCTTAATATTACAGGAATTACCCTAATACCCTTTTTTATTTTAAGTTCCAAAGCATCATCTTTCTCTTTAAGACAAGCATTAGATGAAAGAAAATGGCTCGAAATCATCAAGCAGATTATATCCGCATTTTCAAGGTTATTGTCTATATCTTTTTGAAATTCTTCACCCGTTTCAATTTTTCTATCATACCATTCAGAAATAACACCATTACTTTTTAATGGTGTGATATGATTAATGAAGTTTGAAACTAAAGCTTCATCTTTATGCGAATAGCTGATAAATAATTTTAACATATACGTCTGTTTTTGTTTGATGTCTCTTTTATAGTTGTAGCCTACTCTTCTCTACTTTGAGTTCGGTCGGATTATTTGCCTTTCACATTCAGGCTTTTACTAACGATTTTGAATCCGAAAATTTGAGTTTGTTAGGGCCCTGCATAAGCAAAATAGAATTTATGTGTAATGTCTTATGGCTTGTCTTTTAATTAATTTTACTAAGAATTTAAATCTGTTTTAATAGATATTTCATGTAGAACTTTAGTACTTACTTTGCATGAGTTCTAATAGCTTTTACAATACTTTCTGTATTCCATTTAACATCGACTATTGAACAGTTAGTTACAGTTTTTGAAGTTCTTTCTTGACCCCAGGGAGCAACACCGATAATTGGAATATTATTTTCATAAGATGTTTTTACTTCCCAATCTATCCAATCAGAATATGATGCATAAACTCCTGAAATTGCAATTACCACATCCGACTCTAAAATCTTTCTCTTCAATACCTGTTTTATGTAAGAAGCACTCTTAGAATTTATTGGCTCGTCTTGACTTGCTTCCTGAAATTCTACATTAAAATAACCTCTATTATTTAATAAGTTTCTTAAATTTATTAGGTCATTAGGATATTTCCAAGAATGACTAATAAATATTTTATAGTCTTTAGCCATAATTTATATACTTATTTTTTTAATATGATCTAATGAATTGTTATATGTTTCTAATTCCCAATCAATAGGTTTTAACTCGAGGAATTTTTGATGATATAATTTATGTTGCTCCATATTTTCTAAAGCATAGTTACAATGAGAGAGTGTAGCATAAATCCATTTTAAATCGTTTCTAATCTCAAAATCTTCATCATCTTTTAGCTTTTCAATTATTTCAATAATTTCTTTTCTTGTCTCTTTTGCAGAATATTTCAAATAAATTTTTTCGTCATCATCACTTGTTATTTCAGCTTTCATATCAAGACAAAGAGCGTAATTTTCACCTGTGTAATAATCTTGATTTATTGTAAATCCTCTTTTGTAATATTCAATTGCTCTGTCAAGATATTCAATAGTTTCTTTATTATTTTTCCAAAGGCTTTTATAAATTGCCCCTGTAATACCTAGTGTTTCTGGGTCAGTTGTACTTCTGTCCTCAGGTTCAAGTTGCTTAATTATTCCAAGTGCGTCAGTTAGGGCTATATTTGGACTAGCAGTTTTGTCTTTATATGTACATAAGGCATATTGTTGAATAAAGTAGCTATCATTTTCAACTTTATCACTTGCCTTTTTCCACAGTTTTGCAGCTTCTGAAAATTTGTTATTTTTCATTTCAAGTTTTGCTTTTTCAACTAATGCGAATATGCTTTTTTCCTTCTCTGCTAGATCCTTAATTATTTGAATGTATTCTTCCTCAGGTAAAGTGTAAGGTTGAACACCTCTAATGTTATGAAATAAAGGGCTATCCGTTTCTTTAGATTTGTCAATCTCAAGTATTAGATTGGTTAGTGCTTTTACACATCTCTCAGTCTCTGTTACCCCAATATCTTCACCCATATGAGAATAAGTAAATGTTTTATTATGATTTATATCAAATGGGATATTGCCCTCTTTTTCTTTCATAATTATTGTAGAAAAAGGTTTAGCTGCATGTCTTATTCCAAGTTCATAAATCGCATTAGGATTAAATGTTGTTATGTCTGCAATCACTAAATCTGAATGAATTAGTAGAGCATACATACTTTTATCAATTATTCCAGATTCTAATACTTCGTCGCCACGAACACATTTAAAACCTGAATTTTCTACCGCAGGTTTAATAATATTATTATATGTAACATCTAAATCAAATGTTTTTCCAAGAGTTGGGTCGGTTTTCTTTCCATACCCCATTATTACAAAACAAATTTTTTTATTCATAGTTATAAATTATGGTCTTACTTTTGTTTTTTCTGCAATAGGATGATTTCTTTTTTCAAATGCCATATCAATATATGTTTCAGGGTCAATTTCAAATTCATCCCATCTAACAAGTATGCAATATCTATCATCTTCAGTCCAAGAGCATTTATTATTTGGTATAAAATAATTATAGCTAAATTCTTTTATAACCGTATTATCATTGATATACATAGTATTATGTCTTAAACCACAAATATTACATACATGAGAACCTCCATCAATAGAATTATACATTGAAGGTAAAATTATGCCGAGGATTCCATTTTGTGTATTTCCAGAACCATGAAATAAAGAGGCTTGAAGTTCTCTTTTAATGTATTTTTGTTTTTCCCAGCCAAGATTTTCATTACTATTGTTTCCAATTAAAAATATTGTGACTGTACTTGTTGAAAGATAGTCTTCTCTTATTTTTCTCATGACATAAACTTCATCATTTGAATCTATTGCGTCATCAAGTGAATGGTCTATCATATCTACATTCATTACATCTTGAATGTATTTTTTATACACTTCGTCTTCTTTTTTAAAGGAAATAAAACATCTGTGACCCATTGTTATTTTTTTGAGAGTTAATTATTTAAACCGTTTCTTTTATTTCTTTTTCCTGGTAACCGAATAAGTGGTACTGGGTTTTTCTTTAGCTTCTTTTTTTTGTGACGTATGTACCTGTTTCTGTACTTTTGTGTTGTTTGTAGGGTTTTGATTTTTTTTCTTGGGCTTGGAGTGTTAGACTACAAACCATAACTATTGCTAGAACGAAAATTTTTTTCATACTCTGATTTGTTTTAAAAAGATGTTTTAAAATTATTAGTATGATACCTATTATTATTACGGTAAATCAATAAAAAATATTACGGTATTACCGTAATAAAAACTCAAAAAACACCGTAAATTATTGTTTATTTCAAAACGTATTTTGGCTATGTAAATTTTTACTAACCAAAACACAATTATTATGAGTAAACAACTCTTTAGAGTCAGACAAAAAATATTTTTTGTTTTAATCTTAGCTTCCTTTTTGCTATTGGGAAGTGCAAAAGGATATTCCCAAACTAATAGCGGAATTGCTATTTCTTGGGACAAAGAAGTAGGCTGCCAAACCTATAATTATGATGATAGAAAAAAAGTCTTTATAGAAGATATAGGCGAATCTGATTGCATCCGAATGTGTGAAAAAAGTGTCGTTCACTATACTTTGACTAATTTACCAGCTGGTGCTACCACCACTTGGAGTGTTGGGGGTGGTACTCTTTCCAATGCTACCAACACTGTATGTACGGTGAGTTGGGGCGCAGTAGGAACAGGCTCTGTATCGTTTACAATTGTATCTGGAAGTACGATTTTATCCAAAACTTTATGTATAGAGAAAATTGTTATTCCGTCCGCATTGTTTGAGATTGCTCCATTGCACCAATACACGCCTGATGACAACATTTATCTTTGTAGGGATCAAGTTATCAACTTTATTAATCTTTCGTCTGCTAATAATGGTACTAGTTTAATTAGTTATCATTGGGTTTTTAAGAATAATACAACAGGTACTTTTACAACCTCTTCTGAGTTTCAACCGTCGGTTGCATTTACAGAAGATGGTGAATATAAGGCCATTTTGACTGTTACTAATGCATGTAATTGTACGAGTGAATATGTATTAAAATTTAAAGTGAAAGGAAGAGGTTTCGAAATTTCATGTCCTACTGTTATTTGTGAGGGGCAATCCTCAATTTATTCTCTACCGTTTGATGGGATGGATATTTGTCATGAGCACTTTAACTGGACCGTTAATGGTGGTCGGGTTATATCTGAAGGTGGTGGTAATATTGAGGTTTTATGGAATGCTGTTGATTCGAATGGTTTTGGCTATGTTACTTTTTACCCAATGGATTGTCGTTTAGATTGCCTAGAGCCAAGTACTATTAAGGTCCCTGTAATACAGACACAGGGAACCATACAAGGTCCTACCGATATCTGTTATAAAGGGCAGGGGAGGTATAAATTACCTCAATGGCCTACCACAGACATTCAATGGGAAATTGTTGGCAATGTAAATAATGATTTAGGTGAAATTATATTAACTGACCAGCGTAATGAAGTAATTGTTACTCCCTATACAATGGGAACTATTACTTTACGTGCTACTTATATCAATACTTTATTGCATTGTGGAGGTGAAGCGGAATTTGAAATTTTAATTTCTAGACCTTTAGAGATTACTGGAGAACAATTTGTATGTCAGAATAATTCCTCTGTATATACTACAAATGATGGGATTCCTGTGCAATGGAATTTAAGAACTAATACGGGTGTAACTATCTATTCTGCATCGAATAGTACAACATTTTCCTATACTTTTAATCAAAGTGGTTCTTATATTTTGACAGCTACTGGTGCAGGCTATTGTGCAGGTGAACAGAAAATTATTACTGTTATTGCAAAGCCTAGTGTGCCTAATGGCATCGATGGTACCCCTATAGTATGTCCGAATAGTCCCTATACTTATAGTGTTCAAAATCCTAACCCTCAAGCAAATTATGTATGGAGTATCACAAATGGAACCTTTTTAGGTTCCAATGTTGGCAATCAAGTTAATGTTACTTTTACTGGGGCATTGCCTCCTAGTATTGAGGTTAGAAGCGAAGTCTATGTACCTGTTGCTTGTCATTCAGCCCCTGTAGTTTTACCAGTTACTATTCAAGAAATTAATGCTGAAATTGTAGGAGCCCAGACAACTGTTTGTGCCAATTCGGTAAGTACGTTTCAATTGAATAATTTAGGGCTTTCAACCTTATATACCGATTATGACAATGTTGTATGGAGTATCTCAGTTCCTTCATTAGGGAGTGTTTCTGTTGGCCAAAATACCACTCAAATTAGTGTCAATTGGAACCACACCACCATTACCACTCCAGTTACCTTGACTGCTACTATAACTAAATGTACTCTCACGGAAATCGTTTCTATACCTGTAACCATTTTAGGTATTCCTGAAATTAGCATTTCGGGAGATACCACCATTTGTAGTGGTCAAGGAGCCTCTTTTTCAATAACTTCTTTGGGCTATACTTTTAATCCAACCACCCAAGTTATTTGGAATTTTGGATATGGCGATGTAATAGGAACTTTAAATCAGAATTTTACGTTTAGTAATACTGGTACAACCAATCTTTTAATGCCTGTAACTGCCTATATTGTAAATCCTAATGGCTGTACAGGTACTACAAATATTGCAAATTTTAATATTTTAGTTTTACCTAGTCCAGTGGCAACTGCTTCGTTATCTAGTACCCATGGTAATGTATTTTGTAGTAAATATGATATTAATGCCACATTGACAGCTGCTACAGGTTCTGCTTCAACCATTCAATGGTATTTTAATGATGTTACTCATCCAATCCCTGTTTCAAACGGTGGGCATAGTACAACACTTACTATAGGGATGAGTAATAATTTGGGCTTTGGAAACTATTTCTTTATTGCTACTTATAGTAATAATTGTACATACACTTCAAATTCTCAATATATCATTCAAAAATGTGGACCACCTGATTTTTGTGAATTAAGTCCAGCACCAGAAATTAACAATAATTCGAATAATCAATGTGGAGTTATAACCTTAACAGGAACAGCCAATCCTTCTTCTGTACCAGAAAATTTTACAGTTATAGGACCTATTAATTATTCTTCTGTTCCGCAAGGATTTTCATTTGCGGCTACTCCTGGAATTTATCACATCTTTTATAATACTTTTTATATGTGTGAAGGTGAACTTTCGGAGTTAAAAACCTATAAAAAAATTACGGTGCCTTATGTCGCTAAGCTTTCGCATGCTTCTTCTTGTGGTGACGACAACACTTTTAATGTAACCTTATTTGACCAAACCAGCTATTATGCGGCGGCAACAGGACTTACTCATTCTTTTGAATACAGTTATAATGGAGGTGCTTGGCAACCTACTTCTGCCACTTTAACTAATATTCCTGCCGGAAATTATCAATTTAAAATTAAGGTGAATGGATTTGTTGATGGTGTGGCACAACCGCAATGTGAATATATAATTACCGTTAGTTTACAACCTATTCCTGATTTGGATATAGTTTTGTTGTCAGATTTAGATTGCCATGATTCGCCTGTTACTTTTGGATTAAATGGTTTTGGTATTGGAAACATTACATCTTTTTTATGGGATTTTGATGATGATGAAGCACAAAACACCATGCCAGAGCCTACCCGTGTATTTACTTCTTCTGGACCACATGAAATTAAAGTCACAGTTAAAAATGCTTCGGGTTGTGAGCGAACCTTTCCATTAGATATTACTGTCCCTGAACCATGTTTTGGAGGTGATATTACTACTACTAATGCTACCGTTTGTATGGGTAATGTGGTTACTATGAATTACGTTCCTAGTAGTACTTTAAGTGAATGTAGTGCTACTGCATATCAATGGATGAATGGGAATACCGTTATTGCCACTACAACAGTTCCTACCTGGAGTACTAATGTGAATGGTGATTATTGGGTTCGTGTACTTAATTTGGATGAATGCAAATACAACACCCCTTCACGAGTATCTCCTATGTTTATTACACCACCAAGTATTAAGGTTGTTGGCGCTACTACTTTGTGTGCAGGAGAGGATTTTTCATTGCAAGCGATTACTAGTGCTATTGAACTCACATGGACATTAGACGGTGTAATACAAACTGCTTGGAATAATCAATTGACTCCTGTATTCACTGGTTTAACTGTAGGAAATCATAACTTAGAGATTATTGCATCCGATCAAGTTTGTAGTCAATCTACAACTGTTGTATTATCAGTTGTACAACCACCACAGCATGTAACTATAACCCCTCAACTTATTAGTTGTACTCCTTATCTTATCAAACTTACGGCAACAGCTGTTGGAGGTTCTACTTTTAATTGGTCGAATGGAGCTACAGGATCTACTATAATTGTAACCGAAGGAGGTCCTTATAAAGTAACTGCTACAGCAGGTGGTTGTAGTGCGTCGACTCAACTAGATTTACCCAAAAATCCTGAGAATTATATTTGGATTTTCCCTACAGGCTGTTATACGGACTGTTCTACTGAGACTAATTATTTGATTGGGCCTAATTTACCTTTAAATGAATGGAGTTGGAATAAGGATGCGCAATCGGATACTCATGGTTCGGAATCATTTGCTGATCCTTATACCTTAATAAAGGATGGTGATTATACTCTAACTATTAATACAGGGAACTGTTCCTTGGAATCGGAACCTTTACATTATTCTACTACAAAATGTGATCAATGTAAAATAGAGCGATTGGAAATTAAGGAAATTAAACAAAATGAAACACCTTATTGTTCTTATACGTATACCCTTGTGATTTATAGTGGTTTTCCGTTCCCCTATCAAGTAACATTGAGTGATGAGACCCATCAGGTAGTACTAATTCCTTCTACGTTTACTTTACAGCCAGGGCAGAACGTAATTCCGATTACTGTAATTCCCCAAAGTCCTTTTAACGGAGGCGTATTGACTTGGATTTTGCAAGGAACCGTACCTTATAAAGAAGGTAATGAATTGTGTATTACTAAATTTGTTGTTGATGTTCCGGGATGTGATACCACTGGCAAAATGAAAGATGTAGATAAAGATGAGGTAATCACTAACCAAACTAGCTTTAGTCTGTATCCTAATCCTGCAGCCACCCAAGTAACTCTTTCTTATCCTATAGAATTAGAATGTGCCATATTGGAAATTTATGATTTGACAGGTAGAAGTATTGCTAAAAAAGTATTAACTTCGTCAGAGCAGGAAGCGACTTTAGCAGTTGACTCTTATCCTGCAGGTCTATATATGCTAGTAGTAAAACGAGCGGGTACTATCTTATGGCAACATAAATTAATTATTAAATAAAATAACCCTAAACAGGTACGCTTATAGCGTACCTGTTTTTAAACTAAGAAATTATGCTTAAAAAAATTACTTTATTCTTTTTATGGGTATCGGCATCTACTTTTGGTCAATGTTTTGATGGTTTTCAGATAGGAAGTTATCATGTTGTATCTATCAAATCAGATGGTACTTTATGGGGGTGGGGTTCTAGTGATTTTGGTCAATTGGGTAATACTAATTTATTGAATCCTACTTCTTTTCAGCTATCTCCTGCAACAGATTGGACTAAAGTAGCCGTAAGTAATTATAATACTTTCATCATAAAAAATAATGGTACTTTATGGGCTATGGGAGATGGTAGGTTCGGACTATTAGGTAATGGTTTAACAACTCAGATAAACCCTACTTTACAACAAATAGGTAATGCTACTAATTGGCAAAAAATATCAGCATCGACTCAAATGACAATCGGTTTAAAATCGGATGGGACTATCTGGGGCTGGGGGCAAAATGATCAATATGAAATGGGGAATAATACGTGTTGTGCCAATCAACTTACTCCCATTCAAATTGGCTCAGCCAATCATTGGGTAGATATTGAAACAACTAGTATGGGCGCCACTGCCTTTGCTTTAAAAAATGATGGTACTATTTGGGGTTGGGGATTAAATACTGCAGGTTTATTAGCTGATAATACCGTTATGGCACAAAGTGTTCCCACTCAATTAAATACAGCTACTGATTGGGCGAGTATTCATGTTGGAGTTGCTCATTTTTTAGCCTTAAAAACAAACGGCACCTTGTGGTCTTGGGGGGGGGGGGAATATGGACAAACAGGAGATGGTTTGTCTCCTTCATTATATCGTTCGTATCCAAGACAAGTCGGTACAAGTACATGGTCAAAAGTATTTGCAGGTTGGAAAGTCTCGTTCGGAATTAAACCCGATGGTACTCTTTGGGCTTGGGGGCTTAATGATGTTGGACAACTTGGAATAGGCAACACTACTAATCAATTTACTCCTGTTCAAGTGGGTACTGATACCGACTGGGTTGATGTGGTTTCAGGTGGCGCTGGTAATGATCAGTTTACCATTGCTACAAAATCCGATGGCACGGTTTGGGCCTGGGGAGATAATCAAGGTGGGCAATATGGTAATGGTACTGTTGGCAATCCTATTTATGTTCCTACTCTAATGACGGGGCTTTGTGCTACCTTAAGTGTCTCTGAATTTCAACAGGAAAATGTTTTTACGATGTTTCCTAATCCTGCTAAGGATGTAGTGACCTTACAATACGATTTAGCTGTAGCTAATGCTACTGTTTCCATTTATGATGTAACGGGTAGGTTGGTACACGAGATGACTTTAAATTCTGTTTCAGGAACTAATGAGTTAAATGTTAGTGCTTATCCTGCTGGGGTATATTTGGTTTTGGTAAAGCAAGGTGCAGCTGTGGTTTTTAGTAGTAAGTTGGTGGTGGAGTAGAAAGTTTCGGGGGTGTGGTTAATTTTTTTACACCGAGCTACACTGAGTTTCTTTTGAAGTGGATTGCGTTAAGCGAGTTACTCAGAGCGTTTAGAGCGTTTCACTTTATTGCTTCAGGTTTCGGGTTACGAGTTGTGGTTAATTTTTTACACCGAGCTGCACTGAGTTTCTTTTGAAGTGGATTGCGTTAAGCGAGTTACACAGAGCGTTTCACTTTATTACTTCAGGTTACGAGTTATGAGTTTCGAGTTTCAGGTTGTGGACTAAACTGCGTTTAGTGGGGTGATTAGGTATCTCGACTTTGCTCGATATGACAAAGATTATAATTTTATAAAAGGCCTTTACTTTTGGCTATTTCTATTAGTTCTTTATCATAGCCTGTTTCAAAAATCAATTGTTTTTTGATATTGGATTTTCTTTTTTCAATTGCACTTAATGATAAAGGAATTAATTTGGTTAGCTGAGTAGTTTTATATCCTTCTGCTAAGAATTGTAAAATTTTAGTGTCGTGTTCGTCCCAATTAATATTTTGTTGAATCATTATTTTGTTTGATTTTTTTATCGACTCGCTGTAAAAGAAAAAATCAGCTTCAATTTTTGAACAAATCTCAGTTAATGACTTTGCATCCACATCTGATTTTGCTAAAAAACCTTCTGGATTTATTGCTTTAATAATTCTATTAACCCATAATGGATCATTATGCATTGAAATAATTATTATTTTACAATTTGGAAATAGTTCACGAGTTATAACTGCTAAATCTTCACCTGATTCAATATTTTTTTCTTTGTATGGGGGTAAACTAATATCAAAAAGCACCATTTTTAGGTTTTCACCATTTGAATTAATTTTAGTTATGATATTGAATGCTTTTTCAGCAGTAATTGCAGTTAGATAATTTATTTTTTTTTCTTTTAATGCTTTTGATATAATTCCCTTGTGCACTTCTACAGTTAATGGATGATCATCGACAATTAAGATGTTTTCTATACTTCTATTTAATTCACTATTAGGCATCTATTCTAGATTTAAACATGAATTCAAATTTAATTAAATAAAACTAAAATTTACGGTAAAACCGTAAATTTTAAGTATCAATTAGAACTAATTTTAATCAAAATTAATTTATTGTGCTTCATTCATATTTAATAATTGATTCGACTGGTTTGGTTTTAAAACAAATTGAGTCTTCACAATTTGTAGAAGATTATTTATGTTTGGGAGTTTATAGTACATATGAAACAGCATTAAATGGAATTCTTGAACATAAACCACAACTACTATTATTTCATTTTGATGAGTTAATAAGTTTACAACTCTTGCTTGATTTGCATCAATATTTAAAAGAATTACCCTATGTAATTGCACTCAATGAGAATAAGACTGAAGCTTATTCTGCTTTAAAATTAGGGGTGTCAGATTATTTGTTATTTCCAATAATTCCTACAGAATTGTATAAATCTTTTTTAAAATTTTCTAAATTAAATAGTAGAAATTCTGAAACTAAACTTTGTATTAAATCAAATGGAGATTATCACTTTATTTCATTGGATGATATTGTTTATTTGAAAGCGGATAATAATACTACCGATTTTTATTTACAAAATGGTAAAAAAATATCTGGATTTAAAACTATGAAATTTTTTGAGAATCAATTGCCTTTCTACTTTTTTAGAATTCATCATAGTTATGTTGTTAATATCCATTTCGTAAGCAGAATTAATTTAGGTAAAAATGTTTGTTACTTGCTAGACAATGAATATAAAATCCCTTTTTCGAGAGGATATAAAGAGAACATAGACACAATTATAAGACGAATTCAATAGTTAATTTGTGCAGTTTACTTTTATATTCATGCTGATTACTACAATAGTATAGCCATTTACTAAACACTCTTTTTTCAATACTTTTTACACCAAAACTCTTTCTATTTTTGGCTTGTTCAAAACAACGAACAATTGAATTCAATTCGGTTTTTTAATGTGGGAACTAATAGTTTATTCTTTTAGTCATTAAAAAACTACTGCTAAAGTACTCCCTACTTTTTCAGAAAATCAAAAGCAACTCTACGAGTTGCCTAAAAAACTATTGTTTAATTTTTTAATTGATTTTTATGAAAATTTATTATTTTATTGCTGCTGTAGCAGTTTGTGCTTTTTTTGTTTCTTGTTCTAATGATGATTTGACAGAACAAAATATAAAATTTGAAGAATTTGAATCCTCTAATAATATTTCAATAGCAAGAGATTCTCTAGTTGGTGATCCAGTCCCTCCAAAACCAAAAGGTTAATCAATAAAAAAACTATGTAATTTGCATAGTTTTTTTTATTTTTGGTAAAAACATAAATAATTGAAAAATATTATATTCTTAGCATTTATAATTCTCTTTTTTGCTTCATGTACTAATAATAATCTTTCATTTAGTAGTGAATCAATATATTCTAATGAATATATTAATTTATCAAATAAAAAAAAGTTAAAGTATTTAGATTCCTTAAAAACTAAAATTGAATTTGTTGTAAAAGATTCTTTAAAAATTAAACTACTTTTTGAAGTTGCTGCTGAATACTACTATCTAAATGATTTAAAAAATTCCTATATTATAAGTAAAAAAATTTATAATCTATCACAAAAAAATAAAGATTCTATAAGTATGGGCAGGTCTTTATATTATATAGGCGATTGTTATGAGAATTTTCAAAAAGATAGTGCTTATTACTATTATAGGGAATCCGAGAAAGTCTTTAGATTACTAAAAGATGACGAAAGAATTGCAAAAGCACTTTTTAATAAAGCTCATTTACTATTTACAAGTGGCAATTATATTGAAAGTGAAGTAGAGGTTATAAAGGCATTACAAAAAATAAAAAAAACTAAAAGCTATGAATTATTATTTACGTGTTATTATTTACAATCCTGTAACCATACAGAACTAGAAGAATTTGAAGAAGCTTTGCATTATTTGAATTTAGCACTTATAAATTTAGAAAAAATACAAGCTGTTAATCCTAATTATCTCGAATATAAATCACGAGTTATAGTTGGCATTTGTAATATTTATGATAAAAAATTAGAATTTAATAAATCTATAGCATTACTTTATACATTATTGACTAATGATTTAAAAAATAAAAATCCTATTTTGTATTCTACTATATTAAGTAATCTGGGATATTCTCTTATGAAATCAGGGAATTATGAACAAGCAAAATTGCATTTTGATAAATCATTAAAACTGTTACCCGAAAATATTTTAGATAAAAATTATCTTTTTAAAATAGTAAATATAGGAGAATATTATCTTTTAACTAAAGATACAATAAAAGCGGAAGCTTATTTTAAACAAGCACTTCCTTTATCAAAAGAGATGAAATCCAATAAGGAGTTTTTAAAAACTTTAAACTTTTTATCAATTTCAGATAAAAAAAATGCTGCTTTCTATAAAAATGAATATGTAAAAGTTTCTGATAGTATTACTAAGCAGCAAAGGTTAAATCGAGATAAATTTGCTAGGATTGAGTATGAAACCAGTAAAGTTGAAGATGAAAATGAAATACTTTCTACCAATAATTTACTATTAATTTTAGGTTTGGCTATTAGTACAGTTGTATTTTTAACCGTAATTATTGTTAGAAGTCAAATAGCTAGAAAAAACGAATTGCTATTGATAAAGCAAAAAGAACTTGCCAATGATGAGCTTTTGAGTTTGATTAAAGAGTTTCAATACGGTTTAATTCATGCCAAAGAAGAAGAGCAAAGTAGAATCTCAAAAGAATTACACGATGGTGTTGTTAATCAAATTTATGCTATTCGAATGGTTCTAGATACTTTGAATGATGCTGATGATGCTATTACAAGAGATAAAAGAATTACTTATATTAAGGAACTCCATAAAGTTGAAACAGAGATAAGAAATCTTTCACATGAGTTATATATCGATTATTCAATTTATGATTCTAATTATTTGTTTTTACTTCATTCTTTAGTTAAAAGTAATACTGATTTAAATGGGACAGTTTTTAATCTTTCTCTATCAGATATAATCGATTGGAATAATTACTCTTCAATTGTTAAGATTAATCTCTATCGAATTTTACAGGAACTCTTTTTAAATGTGAACAAATATGCTCAAGCATCTGTTTGCAATTTGGTCATAGATGAGACAACTGATTTTCTACTTGTTACAGTTGAAGATGATGGAATTGGTTTTGATAAAAATCATACAACAGATGGAATTGGGTTAAAAAACATAAATGAGCGTATTAAAACAATCGATGCTCAAATCTCTATTGAAACAGCTGTTGGTAAAGGTGTACGAGTTTCGATTAAAATAAAGAGAGATTTATAAATTAACTTACCCTTCATCGTTGATATATAATTTTAAATGATGTAATTTCACATGATCAGTATTTATTTGATGAAGCTGATTAATTTCAATAAATTTTAAATCATTAGCGAAAGACTTTTCCCCAATCAAATGTTCTATAATAATATATACTGCCTCAGTAAGTTTAGGATTATTTTTATACACTATATAATTTTTAAGTAATACTTTAATACCCAGATCTATTGGTTTTTCAGGATTACCTAATAGAATAAAATAGCTATCACTAACCTTTATATTTATTCCATAAAATTTAAATGGTTTGTCAGTGCCGTTTTCGTATTTATCAAGGTCTTTTTCAGGTTGGAGAAATGCCGTTATTTTCCATCGCTTTATTTTTGGGGCATAAAAAACTAATAGTTCTACTTCTTTAAAAAGATAGGGATTGCCATGTGCCGTAATAATTAATTCTGCTTCATTTTTTTTGTTTTTTATGATAAGATCTAAGTCTTTGTTGTATCGGTATAGTTCTTCTTTGAGTTTATAGAAATGAAATTTCATTTCTTCTTGCGAAACTTCGTTTAGGAATAGGAATATGAAGTTGTTTTTTTGGAAGTAGTTCCAGAAGTTTGATGTTTTGTTCATTTGTTTAAAGTTTAAAGTTTCAGGTTTCAAGTTTCAATTTTCAGGTTTCAGGTTGTTGGAACGCGGATGAAACGGATTCGCCTAGGCGAAACGCGGATTAATGCGGATTTTATCTTTTATCTGGTGTTGATTTATCGAATGCGATTAGATTGACCATTTGTCGTAATCTAGAGCGTACTCGATTGCCGTATTGTTTTTCTATTTCAGTAGCTGATAGGTTAGTGGTTATGTGTGTTTGGAGTTTTTTTGAAATGAATAGGTCGTATCGGCTTAATAGAATTTCAGCCATTACATTGCATTCGTTTCCAAAATACTTTAGGTTGTTTTCTGTTCCTAAGTCGTCAAAACAATAGGTTCTTGGTTCGGATTGATATAGTTTGCCGATGCTGTATTTGTGGATTATTTGGTAGCCGTCTTGTATGAATTCAAAGCTTATGTCGCGACATGGTTTTACGAAAAATTTGTGTTCTGTGGCTGTTAGGTATTTCATTAAGTTTATCAATGATGTTTTGCCGCAGCCGATTGGTCCGGTTAATAGTATGCCTTTTTCTAAATCGATATTGAATTGATTACAGGCATGCTCGTCTTTTAAAAAATAGGCTATCAACTTATAAATTATTTCATGGTCTGTTTCTACTATTTTGAAATGATTACCGTATAGTTCAATTCCTTTAGCTTCGAGCCTATTGATTATTTCGGGGTAGTTGTAGTTTGATTTTGTTGAATTATTCATTTTGAGTTTCAGGTTTCAAGTTTCGGGTTTCAAGTTTCAAGTTTCAAGTTTCGGGTTTCAAGTTTCGGGTTTCAGGTTTCAAGTTTCATTTTGTTTGCTAAAGCGGAGGTTTTGGAACACGGATGACACAGATTTAACGGATTTACGCGGATTTTTTATTTTGAACCATACTTCAACAAGCTCAGCACAGGCTTGAAACATAGATTTTAGAGTTTCTGAGGATTGTGTTGAGACGCTTTGCTTTGGAGAGTTTTCATAGATTTAAACGCAAAGAACTCAAAGGTTCAACGCAAGGTTCGTAAAGTGTGAGATACTGAAACAAGTTCAGCATGACAAAAAGATTATAAAGGTTCTGCATAGTCTTTGTCGGTTGTGGTGTTGAGTTGCTTTGCTCTGGTGGGTTGTTCTGTATTTGAAATGAATTTTGGTGCATTGATTATCCAATTTTGTGCTGCTGCTTGCCAATTGATCATTGGTGTTTTGCCACCGACAAGCCAACCGACACTGGAGAAATAATTGTAGAATTTTTGGGCTTCTTGTTCTGGGAAGTTGTTTTCTAGGAAATAGGTTTTGATTTCATTCAAGTTTGGTTCAACGAAACTTTTACCTCCAAGTTTATGATTGATTTCAATTTGAGTCGGTGAATCCGAAACGGATTTCTTTTTTTCGCGCAACTTTTTTTCTTTCTCATTTTCGGTTTCATTTTCTAAATTGGAGTTATTTATTTCTTCAAATTTTTTTGCTTGCTCTTCCAAGTTTGAAATGTTTTTATTGTTTAAAAGGTTTGTATTGTTTATATAGTTTATAGAAGGTACTACTGCTTGTTCAGTACCTGTTTCACTACTAGTACACGACTTGTTCAAAGCTTGTTCATTAACCTGTTCAAAAAGAAGTTCATTTTTTGGTTTTCTTTCGGATTTTGGAAGCGGTTTTAAATCATCGGAAAAGTTGAATAAAATGACGTGGCTTCCTTTGAATGGGTTGTAGGAAGGTTGGTAATTGATGTAGCCCAAACTGTGTAAGTTTTTTAGACATTTGTGATAGGTGGCTTTGGAACTTATTTTACTAATTCTCATTACCTCATCGCGATTGATGCTGATGGGGTTTTTAAAACGGTTGCAGTTCCAGAATTGGAATAAGGCGATGTATAAGCTAACATGTGTTGGGTTAAGGGTTCTGTCTATGGCAACTTTTTCGAAGAAGCCGGTGAGGTGTTTGATGTAGTTCATTTGGAAGTATTAAGATTGGTGTATTAAGTATTAAGACTGGTTGCTTGAACTTTGTTCAAGGATTGACCTGCTTTGCAGGAGATACCTCGGCTTCGCTCGGTATGACAAAGTTGGATGGTTTTACGGAATGAGGTTACTTAAAAAGAGTTGGTAAGGCCTTTACCTTGTTTCCATTTAATAGCTTATCAATATCTGAATTGTCATAATACATGATACCGCCAACTTTTGTGTAGGTGAGTGTGCCGTTGATGCGGAGGTTTTGTAATGTGCCTGGAGAGATGTTTAACAGTTTACGGACTTCATTGGATTTGAGCCACTGTTTTGTTTGTTGGGGTTTGGAATTGATGATTTCTTTTAAATCGTTTAATAAAAGATTTCTGAATTCGTTTAAGTCTTCACGAGTAATAATTTCTACTGCCATAACGTATGTTTTAATTTGTTATGGGACAAAATTCGAGGGTATGATTTATTTTGTTTCACAACGGAGGTCGTGTTGTGAACGATTTTTTATCTAAATGATATCATCTGAGTTTTCCATACGTTTTTGAAGGGAATCATTTAATGTGGTTAGGAATTTGGTACGATCGTTTTTACGTGCCCTAATTTCAAGGAATACGCGACGGTATTGCCCTAAGTCGATTTCAAAAGTATGTTCGAAATATTCGGCTATGTCTTTTAAATCGGCCGCACCGTTATTAAAGACGCCTTCTGTATGCAACGCGTAAATTAGTTCGATGAGTGCTACTTTTGAGCCTGTCCATGTTAATTTTACGTTCGGTTTGCGTTGTGATTTTTCTGAGTTTTCATTATTTTCTAGCATAAGTAACTGGTTTTCTAAATACAATTCGATGAGGTCATTAGCAAGAATGGTTGCTACTTTGAAATCATGTGAGGTGGCAAAGGAAATATCCGATTCAAAATAATAGGAATCTAATGCTAGTTTGATGTCAAATTCCCCTCTTAGGAAATACTTATAATCTAGATAGGTACTTCCGGAACGATAATATTGATAGAATTCTAATTCGTTATCAAAAAAGGCTTTGAGTTTGAGTAGTTCGTTGTTGTAATATTTTTTGAGTATTTTATTACCACCGTTTGGCTTCTTCATTTCGATTTTATACACACGATTGAAATAAATTAACTTTGAAGTAAACTGTGGCTTAATTTCTTTGAAAAATTGAATTTCTTCACTTTTTGATTTGAAGTTGGTTTTGGTGGCTGCTTTTTTCAGTTCGTTTATTGACTTTAAAATAACTGTAATAGCTTGCTCGCACTTTTTGATTTGGTCATCAATTTCTAAATCAATGAAGTTGAGTTGTTCGTTGAGGTTGTGGAGTAGAGAGTTGTATTTAGGGTTCAAGTAATTAAGTAGTATTAATTTTTATAAGGATTATATATTTCTATAGCATTTCCAATTATTTTAGAATTAGGAGTTTCAATATTTATTTTTTTTTCTACCCAAATATTATTTATTTTAACAACAGTAATAGATCTTTTGCTATCTTCATGAAACCATGCAGTGTATAAAGTTTCTGCTTGACTTCTATATTCTAGAATTGTAAATATTGTAGGCATATTAATTGAATCATTTTCAAAATAGCCTACTGCTGGGAATAAAAAATCTGGTAAAATTATATTCATAGTTTTATATTATTTTTTACATAAAAAAGGGTCTGGGTCTCCTGGAATAATAGTAATGTCTTTATCGTAGCATAGATTTAGTTCTTGTGAGTAGACGTTTTTAACATTTAATTTAACGGATGTACCTCTGTTGCTATCGGGAGCGCTTACTGATTTTGTATCGTTTGCTCTTATGTTTTTTATTACTAGACTTTGTACATCAAAAACACCTCCATTTTTTTTAATGTATTCTATTTCAACAACTACTTGATCCATATTGTAATTTGAATTGTTTGTAACCATTACATCTAAATTGGAAATGCCTCCCCATCCATGAATGGTATATTGATTTGTATTTGCTATTACAAGTGAGGGGATTGTATTTCGTATTTGTTTTTCTGCTTCTTGTTGTAGTTCTTGGTTTAAGATTTGTTCCTTTTCTTTGTCTACTTCGTTTAGAGTTACTATAATCAGAGCTGTAATAAAACTTACAACAAAAAGTGCAAACCCCCATTTTAAAATTATTTGCCACCAAGATTTAATTTTCTTTGGTTTGTGTTGTAATTTGATTGGCGGCGGTGTTGTAAAAAACAAATCATGAAGGTCCTCATAATTTTCTGCGCATGTCCATCTTTCTTTTCCTTCCATCCAAACAGGAGTTGTTTTAACCACACCGCGTTGTTTTAATTCTTCTTTATCAAAAGGACCAATACTGGAAGTACCATCATGTAAATAATATTTTTTCATTTCTATTTTTTAGAATTGCTAAATTGTTGCCTTTTCTGTTTTTTTGCAATGCGTATTTTTACCTATTTTGTTATTCTTTTCATTTTAGAAATAGTATATTTGGCTATGCGTATAAATACGTATTTTAGTACTTATAAACCCTAATTAAATTTGACGTTTAATTTTAAATCGTAAATTTTATGAAATTAGATCCAAACACAGGAAGTATTATTTCACAAGAACAAGCTAAAACGTTAATTGATGCTTTTGCTAAAAAATTCCCAGGTCAAATTGTTTCTTCTTTTATAGGGGGGAATAATGTAAAAAAAATCCTTGAGCAGGAAGATTGCATAGGTGTGCGAATTTACAATGGGTATAATGATGCAGCGCAGAAAATAAGTTTGGTATTAGTGGGTGTAAATAGCAGCGAGGAAGACCTGCTTGACAATGGAATTATTTATGATGAAATATTGACTTGTCCGCCATTTTGTCCAAAAAAAGGATTAGGAGACTAATTTATAATAATTTATTTAAGACCTATTTAATAAATAGGTTTTTTATTTTATGGAAAACATTACAATTATCATTTTACTATTGGGTTTTTTACCAATTTTATTTTTATTTAAAAAAGATAAATTATTTAAATCTTTTGGTAGTATAGTTCCATTTGTTTTTTTAATTTTTTTGTCAAGTTCTTACGAATTGATTTTTACATATTTTTATAAAATAAATGTGTCTTTTTGGTTTTTAGTTTATAATATACTTTCTTTTTTTTGTATCTTCTATTTTTTCTATTTTGAGCTAAATAAAAAAAACAAGTTATTTTTCTTTTTGATATTTAAATTATTTATCATTTTATTGATATACTTTTATTACAACTTTAATATTCAAGATATTTTAATTATAAATTCCCATTTTAAAATTTTTATCACATCCTTTATATTAATAAGTACTACTTTGTGGTTTGTTAAATTGATTAATGAAGGAAATGTTCATAATTTATTACAAACAGGTTCGTTTTATTTTATTGCTGGATTTGTATTGTATTATTGTGGCACATTGTTTTTGTTTTTATTGAGCGATCAATTGTATAAAACCGATTCTAGATTATTTGTTTATTACTGGGGTATTAATATATTTTTAAATTTTGTATTGCGATCACTTGTAATTGTTGGTTTATGGAAATTGCGAATCAAATAGAATCAATACTTGTTGTAGGAACACTTTTAATGGTGCTGGTTGCTTTTTTGCTTCTGTTTATGGTTTTGTTTTACCAACGCCATCTAGCAAAAATGAAAAAGAAAGAAGCTGAATTATTATTAAAAACTGCGCTTAAAAGTGAAAAAAAAGAACGTAAACGTATTGCTAAAGACTTGCATGATGCTATACAGAGTGATTTAAATGCGGTTCGTAATTATGTTATATTGTTTTCTAAAAAGAATACTCATACCGAAGCCCCCGAGTTGTTAGATGCTATACAAACTTCTTTAGAACAAACCATCGAAAACACCCGACTCATTTCTTTTCAAATGATGCCTCCTTTATTAGAAACGTCAGGATTTAATTTGGCTTTGCGAGATTATTTTGAGCAATTAAATGCTTCAAGTGGAGCTGTATTTCAACAAAACTATTCTTTAACCGAAATACAAATTCCGGATGCTATAGATTATGAGTTGTTTCGTGTTGTACAGGAGTTGACATCCAATATGTTGAAACATGGATCTGTTTTAAATTGTAATGCAGGGTTAACGCTTTCACATGGAGCATTATGTTTTTCATTAGAGGATGATGGTATTCCTTTTGACTTTTATACTCATTATAAGCAGCGAAAGGGTAGTGGACTTCAAAATATACAATCGAGATTGCAAAGTATTTCTGCTCGAATGGAACAAAAAAATACGCCTAGTGGCAATCAATATTTAATTTATATCCCTTTTTATGATTAAAGTTGCACTGGTTGATGATCATCAACTGTTTCGGAAAAGTTTATCGTTGTTATTGAACTCTTGTGAGGATATCTCAATAGTGTATGACTCTGCGGATGGGCTCGCTTTTCTAAAATATTTAGAAGATGCAGCATTAGATGTTTTATTATTGGATTTAGAAATGCCCATAGTGCATGGATATGATGTATGTAAACAGGCTAAGTTTATTGATCCTGATTTGAAAATTATTATTTTGTCTCAGTTGACCTCTAAAGAAGCTGTTCATCAGGTTATGGAAATAGGTGCGAATGGTTATTTTACCAAAAATTCGTCTCCAGAAATGCTCGAAAAAGCTATTCATGATGTATTGGACAAAGATTATTATTTTGATATTTCGTTGAGCACCGTAATTAGAGAGGCACTTTTATGGAAGAAAAAAAGAGTAACTTTTTCAGATGTACCCGATGTGCATTTGACCCCAAGGGAAATAGAAATTATACAACTTGCTACTCAAGAAAAATGCAGTAAAGAAATTGCAGATGCTCTTAACATTAGCACCCGAACGGTTGAAAAACATCGTAAACATATTATGGAGAAAACCCAATCAAAGAATTTTATTGGCGTTGTTTTGTATGCTTTGAAAAAGAATTTTATTTTTTTGGATGATAATTAAAAAGTCGAACAAAGTTCGACTTTTTAATTTTTTTAAATAGAAACTATCGCATACTAATAGCAATACCTAATGAAAAGCCATTTGCATTAGTTTTAGAAATTTCTGTTAAGGCTTTATTATTAATTAACCAATCATCTTCATTAATACCAATTCTGTAAGCCAATCTAATTCCAATTAATACATCTTCTTTTGAATCAATAGCCCAATCGAATCCTGTATTGAGAGAAATATATTGATTTTTTTTCGAACTAATTTTCAATGCACCAACAATATTTTGCACTCCAGCCGTGGCAGATGTATTTTGATTTACAATAACAATATTTTGATTAACATTTCCAATTGCTATTCCAGCGAACAAATATTTTTTGTTTTTTTTAATGAAATATTTACCCATACCTAATTCACTTAGCACAACATTTTGCTCTAAATCTAAATTATTTTTATTTGATTTTGAATTGTTAATACCGATTACTAAGTTCATAAATAAGCTTTCATCAGAAAATGGCTTATACAGTATAGAAAAACTAGGAGTAAATATTAAACCATTATTAGCAATAGGCAGGTTGTTATCTTCTAAATAATTATTAATACCGCTATAGTTAAAATTTGAAAATGCTGGAATTGCTGAAATTTGAAATTTAAAATCATTATTTTCTTTATTTTGGGCAAAACCAAAAAGAGAAATTAAAAATAAGGTTATAATCTTTTTCATATCAATTTAGTTGTAATAATCATATATTTGCACAATTAATTCCGCAGCTGAACTTGAAATTGCGCCAGTAACTCCACCTGCAATAGCTCCACCACCAAAAAATAAGCTTTTTATAAAACCACCTAAAGCTCCTTTAATATCTGCTTTAATTACTTTACCCCAGTCAATATCTGGCCAATCTAGTCTAAGATTGTTATTTTGATTAGATTGCAAATCTTTAATTTTTGACCAATAACTATTTTTGTTTATGTACTGTTCATCCCAATAGTATAAGCTATTTTTTGCTACAGCGAGACTAGATAAAATTGGAATTTGTTCTTCTTCAGTTAAAGAAGATTTTAAAACTTCAGCAACTTGAATTTCAATCTGTTTATTTAAACTTTCTATTTGATCAAATGGAAATTTAATATTGTCAAAAATTGACAAAACTTTTTCAGCGTAGATTTTTTGTTCTTGAGTAAAATCATTTGGGTATGTTTCAAGAAAATAGTAATTTAAGCCATATGAACCAGCAATTTGTAAATTACTAGTCGATATATTTCCAAAGTAATTTGAATTACTAATGAAGTCTACAGCCATATTAACTAAAATTTCATTTTTAAAAGGAACTTTTTCAAATGATAATAAATTTTTTCCAAGGAAATCTAATCCTTGATTGTGTAAATCTCCAATGTACTCGCAAGGATTTACTAAATTTTGTGAATGTTTCATATTTTAGTTTTTAAATTATTTATAAATTTAGTAAGTTGAAATTTTAAATAAATACGTGTTTTTACGTAAATTTATTTGAAATAAAAAAAGACCTCATCTAGGTCTTTTTGGGTGAGATTTTTTAAATAATTATTTCTTTTTATTGCTTTTTTCGCGTTGTGATAAAGCACTACCGGCAACAGATTTACTTGCTGCACTTGTTCTTCCGTCTTTGAGTACTTTTGAAGCTGTTGAGGCTACTTTAGCACTTGTTGTTTTTTTTGCCATTGGTTGATTGTTTGGTTAGTGTTTAGGGTTTGTGAAATTTTAGTGAAATGGTTGATAGAAGTAGTTATTTTCGGTCTATCCAATACCAATATAAGTCTAAGTATAGTTTTAAATAAAAAGACACCAAATATGCCTGTCTAATAATTTTAATTGAGCCTTCATCGCTATTACTTATACGATTGTATTGATAAATAAAAGAAGTTTGATTGTCATTTGACTTTCGTGTTTCTTCTTCGTTAATCAATATTTTGGATAAAAAGTCAATAGTTTCTCTAAGAGTAAATTTATTATTTTCGTTTCTGTATATATTTTTCCAATTCATTTTGTTAGATTTTTCAATGTCACTATGAAGTAAAAAATGATCTGAATTCCTTGTAAATGTTACTTCTTTATGATAGGCATTAATGTCATTGATATTTAGAAATGGAGTTTGGTCAAGTAACCTAATTTGAGAAGCAAGCGTTTTTAACTCATCAAAGTTCATTACTTGATTTGTTGTATAATAGACAGAATAACCTTGATTAGCTAATTCTTTAAGTCTGTCGTATTGGTGATAGTCTATGTGTCTACTATTAGCTCTGTGAGGAATAAAAAAACGTAAGTATGTTTCATTCCAGTTGTTATAATGTTTTCCATTACTGCGTGTTATTTCGTCAGATAGTTTATATTGAATGAAAAAGTTCCCACCTCTATGTCTATCGTGAGGTGGAAAATTTAACCAAGGAAAATAAAATGCAGTGTCCCAACCCAACCCAAATTCTTCTATGAGGTCAATCATAATTGGCACAGGAACAATTCCACGACCCTGAAAAATTCTAAGTGTGATTTCTGTATTTACTAATTGTTGCAATTGACTTTCTGAGTAATTTGTTTCCATTTATTGTTATTTTTAATTGTTTGACGTTCTCAGGCTTTAGGTTCGATCGAATTTAGGAGCAGAAACTGTTAAAAAGCATAAATATTTAATTGAATCTCAAATCCTTAAGTTTACTCGTCACTTTGCTTAAAGTAAAAAAAACTGTGTTGGAAGCTGTTTTTTATTCTTTTTTCAATTTTTTCATTAAGTCCTCAAATGCTATGTCTGCCCAATCTTTTTTCCATTCTGTTCTAAAGTCTATGTCGTTAGAAGCTGGCTTATCTGTCAACTCTTTAATTTTTACAATAGTTGGAATTGGAATACTGTCGCCAAGAATTAATGCTTCTTGTCTTTCAAGAATTGGTAAAGTGTCTGTGATGGCACTTACACTATCTGGCATTAGTCGTTTAACATATTGTTGGTCTGTTGGATTTGTCAGTCGCATTGCAACAAAATTATTACATTGGGAAAAAATAGTTTCGGATATTTCTGATGGTCTTTGGCTTACAATCATTAAAGATAGTCCGTATTTCCTTCCTTCTTTTGCAATTCTTTCAATTGATTTTTTTACGGAATGATATTTTGCACCTTGACTCTGTGGAATGTAATTGTGCGCTTCTTCTAAAACCAATAAAAATGGAACTTCCTTGTCAACTTTGATACTCTTATAATAAAAACAGAAGTCAAAAACTAAACGACTAATCAAAGATACAACAAGGCTTAAAACTTCAAATGGAATTCCACTGAGGTCAATAATAGTTATATTGTTCTTGTTTGTTTCGTAACCAATAAACTGTTTTAAAATATCTGAAAGGTCTTCCGTTTTATATTCATCTCCTGAAGTTTTCTTTCTTCTTAAAAGAAATCCCAATCTCTCGTCATTCAATTTAGTTTCTAATCTCGGTACAAATCTGTCAAACTCACCTGCGTATGGACCAGAATTTATTTTTCCTGATACTTTATCTTCAAACTCTATTGTTTCAAATAGTTGAAACTCGTCTGCCACACCGGAAATTTTTACCTTTATTTTTAGTTCTCCTGTTTTGGCATCTTTTGTAGCATTATTGTGATTCGAAAGGTAGCGGTAAACTTCATCAATGCTAAAGTAAACTGGAGTATCATAATTTACTTTTGTTAGTATTGAATTATGACGTTTTTTATTCAATGTTACAGCACTCTTAAACTGTGAGATTTGATTGTGTGAATTGCTTTCTGAACTTTCGATAAACATCTCTTCTAATTCCTCAGAATTCATCAACCAATACGGAAGAATTAAATTATTTATGTCAAGTTTTTTAGATTTTGGGAATGCTGGCGAATATTCACCATGTAAATCAAAAAGAATGATATGTGAGTTATTTATAACACTATTTTTTGATTGTTCGTTATTAGGTTTGATACCTTCTTGTAAAATTTTGGCGACAGTGCCAGATTTACCTGAACCAGTGGAACCAACAACTGCAATGTGCTTACTGAAAAATTTATCACCGTCAACAGCAATATCTATACTATTGTTTTGAGATAAGGATGAGAATACAAATCGCTTTTCTTCATTTGTTGATTCGTAAATGCTTTTCAAAACTGAGCTATCCGCAATGGAAACTTGATTAGGTGGTATTGCTATTTGTTGCCCGCCACGTTTAAATTTTCCATCTGCATCTAAAAATCCAATAGGTTGAGCATCTAGAATAAACGTTGGTTGAGTAACTTGAGTTTCTCCCCCAACATTAGTTTCTTTGATTTTAAAACTTTGAACCAATGCTATGATTGATGTATTTGAATCATCTGAAATTTTAAGATAACTCCCAATTGTAAAATCAGATGTGTCAGCTTTAAACTTTTCAGCATCAATAACCTCAATTTGGATAAGATTTGGTGCAACTGTTAAAACCTTGAATATATCGCTTGTGTTATCTGACATAACTTATTTATTTAGTTAATACTTGAAAAATGTCTTTTAATGTTTCGCAATACTTAAAGTCAAAAAATTGCCTTGTAGTAAATTGCTTGGACACATCGTTTTTAGAAAAAGATATAAATACAGTTGGAGCCTCAATATCTGCAAGGTTACTGTCAAGTGTATTTTTTGAAATTAGTTTAATCAAATATGATGAGTTAATAATTTTAGTTCCATTACTTGATTTTGTTATGATAGGTTTAGCATTGAAAATTAATGAGGAAAAATGAATATGTTCAAATCCATCATTAAATACAATACAACTATTTATCAGCTTGCGTTTTATTTCTTTTAAAGTACTTTCATCACATTCAAGAATTATTGTTATCGGCTTTGCGTCACGTAATGCTGAGCTTAATTTATAGTATTTGGTAATAAGATTTTCAACAAATGTTTCGATGGGAAGTTCGATATTGTTTGCTTCAATAATTTCCTTTCCAATAAAAACTATTTTTGCCCGCGATGCTTCTAATGCTCTTGTTGATTTTAGGTTTTGTGAAATTGTTTTAATATATTCTTTTTTTGAACGTAACTTAATAAACCATTCATTGAATAAACTTTTCTTAGTATCAATTCCTTTTATGAAATTTCTCTTTGTAATTTCTCTTTGTTTTTTTTGTTTCTTAATTGCTTTATCTATTACAATACGCAAAGCGTTGTTATAGTATAATGTATCAGCTTCAAAATCTGAACTACAAGAGAATTGTGTTTTTAGTTTTTGAAGCACTTCATTTTGTTGAATACTAAATTCTTTACCAAAAACAAAATCGAACTTTTTTAAAAATGCATCCAGTTGCGTGTCTGTTATCTTTTTATCTATGTGATGTTGTTTTACTACTTTGTCTTGCGTGTAGGTTAAAATTTCTTTGAGTTTTACAATATCTATTTTGGGTTCATTACCTTGTTTTTCGTTTTCAAAGTGCGCATACAAAACGTAATTAAGTTGATTAGTAGGATTAGCAACAAAGTGGTCAAGCATTAAAATAATTGGTTCTCTAACTGCCGAATTTGTAAATCTTAGTTTTGAAAGGTATTTACATTGAATTGTTGTTGAATCTGTAGCGGTATTAATGTCAATATCTTCAATGCCTTCAATTGTAATTGAATCTGTGTCTGATGTCAGTTCCAGTAATTTCAATATTGTTGTGTCAAATTGATAATAGTATCCTTTTATCGTAGCATCTGCGGCTCTTGTTGTCATTTTCCTGTCTTTACTGAAGTGTATTTTCGTTATTATTGCTTGCTTACTATTTAGGTTTCTGCCAACTAGTAAATATCACTAAATAGTTGTAACACTTTGCAATTTATATAGTAAAGCAACTAAATAAAATACGTATTTTTACGTATTTGTATAACTAAAGAAACACTCTTTATGAAGTTTTAGAAAGTGTAGAGAGGTGTGAGAACTTATCTTTTAAAAGTTTCATGTCTTCACTTACTTTTCTATCCAGGACTTTCGCATAGTGTTGTGTAGTTCTCAAATTCTTGTGTCCTAGCATTTTGCTCACGCTTTCAATTGGAACGCCGTTAGTAAGGGTTACGGTAGTAGCGAAAGTATGTCTGGCAATATGAAAGGTTAGTTCTTTTTCTATTTCACAAATAGCTGCTATTTCTTTTAAATAAGCATTCATTTTTTGGTTGGATAGAATAGGAAGGAGCTTGTCTTCATTGTTGCTTATTGGATGGTTTTCATATTTATCAATTATCATTTGGGTTACGGGTAGGATTGGAATTTTAGAGGCACTATCTGTTTTCTGTCTGTGCGTTGAAATCCATTTTTCGCCATCTATACCAACAATGATATTTGATTTGGTTAGGTTGTGTACATCAATGTAAGCCAAACCAGTAAAGCATGAAAATAAAAAGATATCTCTTACTAGTTCTAATCTATTGATTTTAAAATTTTTATTAATCAATACTTCAATTTCTAATTCAGTTAAATACGTTCTCTCCACTTCTTTTACTTTTCCTTTGTAATTTAAGAATGGATCTTTTTCTAACCATCCATTTACATAACATTGCTTTACAATTTTACCAAAATTTCGAATGTATTTTATAGTTGAATTGTTATTGCAGTTTTTGGTGTTTCTCAAATAGAAATCAAAGTCGTTAATAAAGGCAATGTCTACTCTTTTAATGGAAATGTCATTTATCTTGTATTGGTGTTTTAGAAATTCTTTGGTATGGCTTAATGTGGTTTCATACTTTTTGAATGTGTTATTGGAAAATTCTTTTCCTACAAGTTCTCTCATTCTTTTGTTATGATCTTCAAAAATGATAAGTAGTTTTCGTTGGTTTTCTTCGATGCCTAATAGTTTATTTTTAAACGTTTGGGCATTAATTTCTTCATCATTATTCACCATCCACTTTTCGGTTTCGTATGCTTTATTTTTAAGGATATCTAGATAGCTATTAATTAGTCGGGCTTCTTCTGAATTTCCTTTTATTCTGCCTGCTTCTTTGTTCCATTTTGCTTTATCTACAAATTTTGAAGTACTGAGTTCGATACGAATTCCATTAATGGTGATTCTTTGATAAATAGGGTATAAGCCTTTTTTTGACGCTTTTGCACTTTTCAAGTAGAAAAGTATGGACATTTTGTGTTTCATTTTGTGGTAACCTTTTCGTTTTTCAAATTAATTATTTTAGCTCTTTTTGTCAAGATGTTCATCTTTTGAACTGCTTGCTGTCATTGACTTTACAAGAAATTCGGTTACCCTAATTTTGATTTTTTTCGGGTAACCGATTTTTGTTTCAATTGTTTGGGATTTAATAGATAATTTGAATAGTAGATAAAAGATAAAAGCCTGTAAATCATACGATTTACAGGCTTTTAGTCTGTTTTGAATTTGTTTTAGTGGAGTCGGAGAGAATCGAACTCTCGTCCAAACAAGCAATCAAATAGCTTTCTACACGCTTAGTTTTCTGTTAGATTTTCGACCTAAAGCAAGGCTGAAAACGGCCACCTTAAGCTTAGCTTTATCATTGTCAAAAAGGATTTAAAGCTTTACCCTCTCTAGGTTTACTTTTACGGTTCCCCTAAACCAACCGCCATAAACCAAGGCTTTTGAGGAGAATCTAGCTTCCCGACCTTGTCGGGACTAGGCAAATCGTACTATAATTCGGATTAAGCAGCTAAAGCGTAATTATTTTCGCCGTTTATAAGTTCGTACATTTGGATTTACGAGCTAAACATACAACGCTCGACGTGCTTACTAATCAATTCCACTCGCTGTCAAAACCAGTCGACCCCAATTTCTGAGTGTTTGGTCGCAGTTATCAGTGTGCAAACCTTGTACCATTTATCAAAAAGTAAGCCAAAAGTACTACCATTTTTTCAATTAAAAAAGAGTTTGTGTAAAGTCTAGTAAAATGTTATATTTGTAACATTAACACAACTATTGGTTATAATATAAAAAAGTATGAAATTCGGTATTATTAAAGAACGTAAAAATCCCCCAGATCGAAGAGTTGTTTTTACGCCAGAAGAATTAGTTCGCTTACAATCAGAGCATCCCAATGCAGTTATAAAGGTGGAAAGTTCAGATATTCGAATTTTTTCTGATGACCAATATCGCGAATTAGGGTTAACAGTTGCAACTGACATGACCGATTGTGATGTGCTTTTTGGTGTAAAAGAAGTGCCTATTGACGCTTTAATTCCAAATAAAAAGTATTTTTTCTTTTCGCATACGATAAAAAAACAACCTTACAATCGTAAATTATTACAAGCCATTTTAGAGAAAAACATCGAATTATTTGATCATGAAACGATGGTGGATGCTACCAATCATCGCTTAATTGGCTTTGGTCGTTATGCTGGTTTAGTTGGTGCATATAACGGTTTTAGAGGATTCGGTATCAAATATGATTTGTTTACTTTGCCAAAGGCCGAAACCTTAAGTGGTAAAGAAGATTTAATTGCTCGTTTAAAACGTCAAACCCTTCCAAATATTAAAATTGTACTTACCGGACATGGTAAAGTAGGAATGGGCGCTAAGGAGATTTTAGACGGTATTAAAATCAAACAAGTTAATGTAGAAGACTTTTTAAATAAGAAATATACAGAGCCTGTTTACACCCAAATTGATGTGTTGGATTACAACAAGCGTAAAGATGGTCAGGTTTTAGATAATGACGATTTTTATAAAAATCCGCAGGAATACGTTTCTGATTTTGAACGCTTTACTAAAGTAGCGGATATGTATATAGCGGGACATTTTCACGGGAATGGTTCGCCAGATATTTTAACACGTGATATGTTACGTGCAGCCGATAATAAAATTCAAGTGGTTGCCGATATTTCTTGTGATGTTGATGGTCCGGTGGCGTGTACTCTTAAAGCGTCAACTATTGCAGAACCATTTTTTGGTTATTTGCCAAGTGAACATAAAGAGGTTCCATATACGCATCCAGCTTCTATTATGGTAATGTCGGTAGATAATTTACCTTGTGAGTTGCCTAAAGATGCGAGTGAAGGTTTTGGTGAAATGTTTATGCAACATGTTATCCCTGCTTTCTTTAATGGTGATAAAGACGGAATCTTACAAAGAGCTAAAATTACCGAAAACGGTAAATTAACAGAGCGTTTCAACTATTTACAAGATTATTTAAACGAAAAGCAAGAAGCTTTTGTAGCAAAATAATTTCAAGCCCGATTTTACATCGGGTTTTTTTATTAGTTAACACGAAAACGTTTGCGGATAAAAAAAAGATACAGATGTTTTTAAATTAAAGTTGAATAAATGTATATTTAACCCTATTATTTGATTTTTTCAAACTTTAACCAACAAACTAAACTAACTAAATTATGCAAGTAAATCAAGTTAAGACGAATTGGGCTCAATTCATTCCATTAGTAACGGTCTTCTTTTTTTGGGGATTTGTTGCAGCGAGTAACGATATATTAATTCCTGTATTCAAAGAAGCTTTTGATTTAACACAAGGGCAAAGTCAATTAGTTTCAGTTGCTTTTTATGTGGCTTATACGGTTGGCTCAATCATTTATATGATTATTTCTTACCTAACTAAAGGTGATTTAATTAACAGAATTGGTTATAAAAATTCCTTAGCATTAGGATTAATCATTTCTGCTTTAGGAACCTTATTGTTTTACCCTGCAGCTAATTCGGGTTCATTTGAGTTAATGCTATCTGGTTTATTTACAGTAGGTTTAGGTTTTTCACTTCAACAAACTGTTGCAAACCCATTAGCCATTGCTCTAGGTCCTATAAATACAGGTTCTCAACGTTTAACCTTAGCGGGAGGTATCAATAATTTAGGAACAACTATTGGTCCGTTAATTGTAAGTTTTGCAATCTTTGGTTCGGCTACTTCAAAAACTACAACTTTAGATATTGAAAGTGTTAAGATTCCGTATTTGATTTTAGGAGCAGCATTTTTATTGGTAGCTGTTTTTCTAAAATTTTCTTCCTTACCAGATAAACCAGAAGCCGTTGTTGAATCTGATGATTCTATTTCTAATGATAGAGGTCATGCTTTAAAATATCCACAATTAATTTTAGGAATGATTGCCATATTTGTTTATGTAGGCGTTGAAGTTTCAACAGCAAGTAATTTGCCAGCATACATGGAAAAAGATTTGGGTTTTCTAACTAAAGATATTGCACCATACATTTCATTGTATTGGGCTAGTTTAATGATTGGAAGATGGACGGGAGCTATAGAAGCCTTTACTGATAAAATGGATTTACAGAAAATATTACGTTTTATAGCACCATATTTAGCATTTGGCGTATTTTTATTGGTTAATGCTATTGCAAAACATGATTTAACGCCTTTTTATGTATATGCTTTAATTATTTTAGTGCTTATTGGGGCTGATATGGCAAGTAAAGGAAATCCAGCGCGAATGCTGTTGATTTTCTCAGGTTTGGGAATTCTAGCTTTGTTAATTGGTATGGCAACCACTGGAATGACTAGTGTATATGCTTTTACTTCAGTTGGTTTATTTTGTAGTACTTTATGGCCGTGTATTTTTACTTTAGCTGTGAGTGGATTAGGAAAAAATACAAGTCAAGGAAGCAGTTTTTTAATTATGATGATTATGGGTGGCGGTATTATGAGTTGGTTACAAGGAGTTGTAGCAGATGAAACTACTATTCATTCAAGTTATATTGTTGGAGTACTTTGTTTTGCCTATTTAGCATTCTATGCATGGAAAGTAAAAGGAATATTAAAAGATCAAGGTATTAGTTTTGAAAGTAAAATTTCAGGTGGACATTAAAAGTATAATCTAAAAGTATAAATAACTCCGTCAAAGTTCTAAACTCTGACGGAGTTTTTTTTTATTATTTATTCCACTCAATCTTTCTCGAGAAATACATAACAGCTGCTAATATTAAGAATAATCCAATACTTCCAACTAAAAGCGCATAATCTTCTAATTGAATAATTACATAGATAAAAGTGTATAAAACACTCAACGAAGCTCCAATAAACATTGGGAACTTTTTATCTTTTAATATGGAAATAGAATAAAGCGAAATCATCACAATTACGGAAGCTCCCGCAACTAAATAGGCAAAGGAAAACGAACTGTGTTCTGTAATCGAAATCAGTAAAGTGTAAAACATGATTAAAGCAATTCCAATCATCGAATATTGGAAAATATGAATGTTGATTTTACTTATCGACTGAATTAAAAAGAAGATTAAAAACGTTAGCCCAATTACTAAAAAACCATATTTAGAAGCGCGTTCACTTTGTTGGTATTCATCAACTGGCGTAATAAAGTCTACTGCAAAAGCATATTTGCCCAATTCAGGTAAAATATCAAAATAGCTTTGCGCAAATGGTCGATTGAAATGTAATATTTTCCAATTAGCCTCAAAACCTTTATCCGTAATGTCTCTTGAAATAGGAGAGAAGTTTCCATTAAAGTTGGGCGAATTCCAATTCGAAGTCATTTTAGCATCGGTTGTTTTTCCAATCGGAACCATTTTTACTTGCTTGCTTCCGTTGAACGAAATCGTAAAGTTGAATTTTGCTTCGTTTTGTAAACTTTGGTAATCAAAATAATTGGTTTCCAGGCTTTCAATGCTATCGTTTGAACTGCTTGCTACCGATTCAAAGGCCAAGTTCTGATTGCCAATTTTCATTTTCACTTCATCTTTAAGACTTTTCAAATTTGTAGTACGAATTAAAATTTTAGCGCGATTCCAATAAATGTTTTCTGCAGGAATGCCTTTTGAAGCGAAATTTGGAATGGTATAATTACCATCAAATTGCATTTTGGTTGTAAATACATTTGATTTATAAATGCTTCTTTCCAATGGTTTTACCATAGTGACTTCGGTTTTATTGTTCAAAGTTTCTGGAAAGAAATAAGCGTAATTATTGGCTCCCGACATTGGGTCTTTGTATGGTACTTTTAAAATCGGACCATAAAAATAAACCGAATTTCCCCATTTGGCAGTGGTTTCGGTAATGACTTCTTTTTGGCGTTGGCTTCGTTCTACAATTAATTCTTGTACTAAAGCTAGTGGAATGATTAATACTAAAGTTAGAATCCCAACCATAATCATTTTTGCGGTTGTGGTTTGAAAGAACGGTACTTTTGGTTCTTGTTGAAAGTGTGTTTCCATGATGTTTGTTTTAAAAAGGTGATTTTGATGATATTGAATAGATAATAATTGAAAAATAAATAAATGCAATAGGAATATTTGCAAGAATAATTACTATTTCTATTGCACTATTTTTTCTTTGAAAAGGTGCTGTAAAAAAATTTATCAACAAATTGATTAAAACGATTGTATTGAAAAATATAGCAGCTAACACATAAAGTATACCTACAAATATGATATTATCCCATTTTGGAAATATAAAATAGCTCGCAAACAATAATGTGCCGATTAAAAATGATATAATCGCTATTTGAATTGAAAACGGAAGTTTTAAAAAATCTTTTTCCATGTGGTTGTGAGTTTTGTTTTTGTTTCTGATGATAGGTTTTTGATGATTTCCATTCCGATAAAGAATAATATTCCGATGGTCATGCTGATGTTGATTAGTTTGTTCATGTTATTTGATATTAAAAGTTTGTTGAATGTTTATGATAGGAATCGAAAGCATATTCAAAAAATCCAATCCGTAGAATTCATGAGCTTGTTTTCCTCTTTGATATTGTTGTTTGAAATAGGAAAATCGAGTAGGATAGAAGAGTGTTCCAGATAGGATTACCATCAGTAAATACAAGCTTCTTTTTCCGTTTCCAAGTAAATAATATTGCATCCCGATTTCTTCCACAACTGAAATTCCTGTATTGGTTAACACGTGAATAATATCGTGGTCTTCTAATTTGGGTTGAATATCAAAGTTGTATTTCAACAAAAAGCAACCTAAATGAAATCCCAAGCTATCACTAGGAAGTTGAATCAACTGATTGACATTGATATCCCAAGCGTTCCCTTTTTTAAAGAATCTTTGATAGGGTTTCTTACTGATTTCGTACATTTTTTCGATAAATAAATCTCTCATAATTGGATATTAAAAGTACTTTGAATTTCAAAGTAAATTGATAAAAAAATAGCGTTAACTCTTCTTTATTAATTTTTCAAGCGCTTCAATATGAGCCGTAAAAGCTTCACGACCTTCTTTGGTAGCACTGTATTTTGTATTGGGTTTTTTACCAATAAACTGTTTCTCAATTTGAATGTAATTCTCTAATTCTAATGCTTTAGTATGTGAAGCTAAATTACCATCGGTTACACCTAATAACTCTTTCAACATATTAAAATCAGCACTTTCATTTACCATCAATATCGACATAATGCCCAAACGAATTCGGTGATCAAAGGCTTTGTTGATATTTTGGATGATATTGAGCATGTTTTTAGTTTAAAAGTTTAAGGTTTATGAGTTATATGGATTTGTTAATTAAAAATTTAATATCACATCTTTGCTCTATTTCTTTATTCTGTTTTCTGAATTCTATATTCTGAATTCTAAATTGAATTTACTTTCTCTCGTATTTAAAATACATTAAACTTCCGTATAAAATATGACAACCGCCAAAGCCTAATGCCCAAAATAACAATCCGTAACCCAAGAACCAAGTCGATAATAAACCTAAAGCAATCATGGTAATTCCTAAATAGCGAACATCGCCAATGGTATATTTACTTGCGTTTACACAAGCTAATCCGTAAAATATTAAGGTTAGGGGAGCGATGAGTCCAAACATGTTTTTTTCGATTAAAAAGATAATGAAAAATCCGCCTGTTGCTAATGGAATCATGAAATTGATAACCAATCGCTTTGAAGCTGTGTTCCAAATGCTTTCGTTAGTTTTTCTTGCTTTTCTAATACTTAATCCAATTCCGGTTAGAATTGACAAAATCAATACCGAAGCTGCAATTACTAGCAAACGAATGACTGCTTCTTCCGAAATTATTAAATCGCGATATGCACCCATTGTTGAAGTGTCAAAGTAAATAGTTTTGTAAGCCATCCATGCACCAACTATAGCATAGACACCTGCTAAAATTCCAGACAAACCACTTAAGGAAATAAAACGTGATGATTTGTTCATCAAATTTTTAATTTCACTGATGTCATTTAGATATTTTTCGTTTTCCATTTTAAAGTACTTTGAAATACAAAGTAAATAAGAAATATTTTCTTGACCAAACATTTTTTGCTTTATTTTTGAAAAAAAATAAATGAAAGTAGTAGGTTATTTATTAAAAGGACTAAGCTTGTTCTTTTTTATTATAATTGCAATGAGTGTTTCAACCACATTACTTAAAATTGGTGAATATAAAATGGAAGGAACGTCTTTCTTAATGGGGTATTTGTTTGGAGTAGTATTTCTTACTGTATTATTATGTTGGATAACTTTTAAATTGTTTCAATACAGTAACCGTTTAATAAAAGAAAATAAGTAGTCGTATGAAACCTACAGAAACTTATATTCTAAGTCAACCTGAAAAATATCAAACCATGATGTTACATGTATTAGCTGTGTTAGAGCAGGAGTTATCTGAGTATGAATTGCTATTCAAATGGGGAATTCCGTATTTGTATTATAAGAAGAAACCATTTTGTTATTTAGCTCCTAATCATAAAAAAGGGTATTTGGATGTTGGTTTTGCTAAAGGTTTTGAGTTGAAAAGGAATCAAGAAGTTTTGGTTGCTGAAAATCGGAATACGGTAAAATCACTTCGCTATTTTTCTATTGAATCTATAAATAATGTGGTCTTAATAGATGTGATTAAAGAGGCGGCACTCTTATACAACTAACTTAATTTTAGCTTAATTTAAGTTTAATTAAATACAATTCCATTTATTTTCTCGTTACATTTGGTATAAATTTAAATGAAATGAGAAATTTACTTTTTTTAATTGCCTTTTCGGTTTCCCACTTATTAGTTGCTCAAGATTGGATTCATAATTTTGAAGAAGCCAAAAAACAAGCTGTTGAGCAGGATAAAAATATAATTATTGTTTTTTCTGGTTCTGATTGGTGTGCACCTTGTATTAAATTGGATAAAAATATTTGGCAATCCAATGCCTTTAAAAAAGAGACCGAAGAAAAATGGATTATCGTTAAAGCCGATTTTCCAAGAAAAAAAGCCAATACGTTATCTAAAGAACAAACAGATCACAATAGAAAATTAGCTGAAAAGTATAATCTAGAAGGCAGTTTTCCTTTAGTGGTAGTTTTAGATAAAACGGGTAAAGTATTAGGAAAAATGGGATTTAAAAATGTATCTCCAGAAGAATATATCAAAATGATTCATGCATTAGTAAAAAAATGAGACCATTAGTAATTTCAATATTCGTTTTCAGCTGTTCTCTTACTTTTGGACAACAAATTTTTAAGAAAAAACAAAGTTTGTTAGGAAGTCCTTTTGAGATTACGGTAGTTGCTACTGATTCACTTCAAGGAAACGAGTATGCCTATATAGCAATTGATGAAGTTAAACGAATTGAAAACTTAATTTCAGATTGGATTCCCACTTCTCAAATATCAAAAGTAAATCAGAATGCTGGAATTAAACCAATAACAGTAGATAAAGAGGTTTATGATTTGGTAGAAAGAGCAATTAAAATTTCAAAATTAACGTCAGGAGCTTTTGATATTTCGTATGCATCAATGGATAAGATTTGGAAATTTGATGGAAGTATGAAAGAAATGCCATCAGAGGAAGCTATCAAAAAATCAGTTGAAAAAGTAGGGTATCAAAACATTATATTAAATCCGAAAGACACTTCAATTTTCCTTAAAAATAAAGGAATGAAGTTAGGATTAGGCGGAATTGGTCAAGGATATATTGCGGATAAGATTAAAGTATTGCTTCAAGAAAAAGGATGTAAAGCTGGATTAGTGAATGTTTCAGGAGATATTAATACTTGGGGAAAACAACCAAACGGAGAAATGTGGACAGTTGGTATTGTAAATCCAATGAATAAAAACAAAGTATTTGCTACCTTTCCCTTAGATGATAGTGCTGTTGAAACTTCGGGTAGTTATGAAAAGTATGTCACGTTTAATGGCAAGCGTTATTCGCACATTATCGACCCTAGAACAGGTTATCCGGCCTCAGGTATCATTAGCGTTTCAATTTTTGCAAAGCAAACCGAATTAGCTGACGCATTAGCCACCGGAATTTTTGTATTAGGAATTGAAGTAGGTTTAGATTTAATTAATCAATTAAACGGTATAGGCTGTATAATTGTAGATGATAAAGGAAATATTCACATTTCCAAAAATATAGACATAAAAAAATATCAATAATGAGAAAAGTAATTTTAGCAGGGTTAGTAATTTTAGGAATGACATCATGCAACTCGGTAAAAGAATACGACAAACAATATATTAATGACCCTGATATGAAACTTTCGGCAAGAAGTTCAGAACGTTACGAAACGACTTTTCAAGTGTATCGTGAAGCAGCTTCTGGTGCTAATGGTGGAAAAACGGGTGGTGGTTGTGGATGTAATTAGATGATGGGTAATAGGTAATTGATTTATGAAAAATATAAGTATAATAGTTTTTGTTTTTATAACTACATTGGGTTTTTCTCAAAAGAAAGATTCTACAGAAGTGGTATATAAAAAACGGGTTTTGGAGTCGACAGAAGTGGATTTCTTACTTAGTTATTACAAGCAAGACGGAGTAAATTCGGCTGTTTCTGGCGGTATTGGTTCTGAGAAATTAACAGATTTAGCATCAAACATTGTAGTTTCAATGCCTTTGAATGATGATGCTGTATTAACAATTGATGCAGGAATTTCTGCGTATACCTCAGCTTCTTCAAGTAATATTAATCCATTTAATGCTTCTGGAGCTTCAGGTGGAGGAGATGACGATGATGATGATAGAGCTCCGAGTGGACCTTCGGGTACACCTTGGCAAGCTTCTTCTGGAGCGTCTGCACAAGATGTTTATGCTTCTGTTGTTGCCAATTACAGCCATTCTAGTGAAGATAGAAATTTTATTTGGAATGTAGATGTTGCCTTTTCAAATGAATATGATTATACATCTGTTGGGTTTGGAGGTGGAATAACACGACTATTTAACGATAAAAATTCAGAAGTTTCATTAAAAGTTAATGCATATTTAGATCAGTGGAGACCAATTTATCCAACAGAATTACATGAATATGCAAGTTATGGAGCTGGATTTCAGTCTAATGGGTATTTTAGTGGGGTTACTATATTAGATCAAAGTGGTAATGCTACAACTTCATATTTACCATCTGATTTTAAAAACTGGAATAGTTCCAACAGAAATTCCTATTCAGCTTCGTTTGCTTTTTCCCAAGTAGCTTCAAAGAAAATGCAATTTTCAATATTTTTTGATATACTTTCACAATCAGGGATGCTATCAACACCATATCAAAGGATTTATTTTAAAGACAAAGACAATTTTTACATTGGTCAATCTGCTTATATTGATTATTATTCAAATTCATCAATAAATACAGGTGTTTATCAGTTAGCTGATGATGTTGAAAGGCTACCTGGAACACGATTTAAAATCCCAGTAGGTTCAAGATTAAATTATTATCTTAATGAAAGACTAGCTATCCGAACCTATTATCGTTATTATTGGGATGATTGGGGTGTAACTTCTCATACTGCAAGTATTGAAATTCCGGTGAAATTATCTAATAAATTTACTGTTTTTCCTTCGTACAGATATTATACACAAGGGAAAGCAAAATATTTTGCACCTTATGAAGCGCATTTATCTACTGAAAAATATTACACTTCTGATTACGATTTATCAACCTTTAATGCTAATCAATATGGTTTTGGAGTAGGCTATACCGATATTTTTACATCTGCTAAAATATGGAAGTTTGGGTTGAAAAATTTAGATCTTCGATTCAGTCATTATGACAGAAATGATGGGCTAAATGCTAATATTATAACCTTAGGGATTAAATTCGTAGAACAATAAACACAATACTTATGCATATATTAGTTGTAGAAGATGAAAAAGGTATAGTTGATTTTTTAAAACAAGGTTTAGAAGAAGAAAATTATACTATTTCAACTGCTTTTGATGGTGTTGATGGTGTGAAAAAAGCATTAGAGCTTCCAATAGATTTGGTATTACTCGATTGGATGTTACCTAAAATGCAAGGAATTGATGTTTGTAAAAATATTCGATTAGAAAAAAGTAATTTGCCTATTATTTTCTTAACAGCTAAAGATACGGTTCAAGAAACGATAGAAGGTTTAAAAGCAGGTGCAAATGATTACATAAAGAAACCTTTTTCTTTTGAAGAATTATTAGAGCGTATTAAAATTCATTTCCGTACAAAAGATGAAATAAAAGTTTTAACTTTAGGAAATATTACTATTGATAAGTCTAAATTTCAAGTTTTTGTTGACAATAAAGAAGTATCTTTGACACAAAGAGAATTTGAGTTACTTGAATATTTAATTAAAAATAAAGGTCAGGTTTGTACACGAACCAATATCATAGAAGATGTTTGGGATATTCATTTTGAATATGATACTGGAGTTATCGATGTGTTTATGAATGCTATTCGTAAAAAACTAAACCTATCAAAAGACCAAGAATTAATTAAAACCATTAGGGGAGTAGGGTATATCGCAAACGAGATTTAGTATGCCAAACACAGAAAAAGCGATTAAAGCAACATATTTTAGTATCATTGGAAATACGCTATTAGCCTTAATAAAAGCTATTACAGGATATTTTGGAAATTCGTATGCTTTAATTGCCGATGCTATTGAATCAACGGCTGATGTGTTTGCTTCTTTTTTAGTGCTTTTTGGAATAAAATATTCGAATAAACCTGCAGATGAAAATCATCCGTACGGTCATGGTAGAGCAGAACCTTTAGTAACCTTTTTGGTGGTCGGCTTTTTAATTACTTCGGCAACAATTATTTTTTACGAAAGTATTCAAAACATACAAAACCCTCACGATCTTCCTAAACCGTTTACGCTTTTTGTTTTGGGTGCTATTATTCTTTGGAAAGAAATTTCTTTTCAAATAGTAATGAAACGAAGTATAGAAACCAATAGTAGTGCTCTTAAAGCTGATGCTTGGCATCATAGAAGTGATGCAATAACTTCTGTTGCTGCATTCATAGGAATTTCTATTGCTTTATTTTTTGGAAAAGGATACGAAGCTGCTGATGATTGGGCTGCTTTATTAGCATCGGTATTTATTTTGTACAATTGTTATAAGATATTTCGTCCGGCATTAGGTGAAATTATGGATGAACACTTATACCATGATTTGGAGGCTGAGATAAAAAAAATCTCTCAAACAGTAAACGGTGTTATATGCATTGAAAAATGTTTTATTAGAAAAGCAGGTATGAAATACCATGTAGATTTACACGTTATGGTAGATGGTAATAAATCGGTTAAAGAAGGACATGATATTGCTCACCTTTTGAAAGATACACTACGAAAAGAACTTCTAGAATTAGGTCATGTACTAATTCATATTGAGCCTAATTTTGAATCAATAGAGCGATAATTATGTTTTCATTTTCATTCAAAAATAGAATTGCTTTTAACTATATTGTAAGTGGTGCTTTTCTTATAGCTATTGTTTTTCTTTTTATTTATAATATTGTAAAATACAGTGTTAACAAGCATATTAATGAAGAAATTCAAGAAGAATTATATAAACATTTAGACGATGTTTCTACAGATGTAAATGACACCTATTTAATTCAAGTTGACCAATGGAGAGCACGCGAACACAACTCTATTAGTGTAAATCCTGTTTTTGTACAGTTTTATGATAACAACAAAGAAGTAATTGATAAATCGCCTAATCTGAAAAATTCTAATCTTCAATTACTTGTTGCCCAAAATAATACATTTGTAGATACCAAATTGAATTCAATTCCTATTCGACAAATTCAAACTGCAATTATTAACAAAGAAAAAGTGGTTGGTTGTATTGTTGTATCCATGTCACTAGAAGATTTTGAAATTGTATACATATTAAAGAATATTCTATTAATTACTTTTCCACTTATACTAATTTTATTATTCCTTATTGCTCGATTTTTTGCTGGAAAAAGTATTAAACCAGTTAGTACAATTATTGCTACCTCTAGTCAAATTACTAAAGATAATTTAAAGGCTCGAATTCCATTACCAACTAATAAAGATGAATTATATCTTTTGTCAGAGAATATTAATCATCTTTTAGATCGGGTAGAAAATGCAATCGACCGAGAAAAACAATTTACTTCTGATGCTTCCCATGAGTTAAGAACGCCATTAGCTGTAATTAAGGGGACTATGGAAGTTTTAATTAGAAAGCCAAGAAATCAACAAGAGTACGAAGAAAAAATTCAGTTTTGTGTTTCAGAAGTTGACCGATTGAATCATATGGTAGACCAACTATTACTGTTAGCCCGATTTGAAAATCAAAAACAAAATATTAAGAAAGAATCTATTTATTTAAATGCAATAGTTTTAGATAACTTAACTCGATTTTCTGATAAGATAGAAAGTAAGAAATTAAAAGTAATTACTTCTTTTAATGATGATTATTATATTAATTCAGATAATTATTTAATTTCAATTATTTTAAGTAATTTAATTTCAAATGCCATAAAGTATTCTAAGAATGAAACAGAAATCAATATCAAATTATTGAGTGAAAATGATAAAGTATTATTTTCGATTTCTGATAATGGAATTGGAATTGTTTCAGAAGATATAGATAAGATTTTTACGTCTTTCTATCGTTCTAATGTAGCCAATCATACCCAAATTAAAGGAACAGGATTGGGTTTGTCTATTGTAAAACGCTTGTGCGATTTATTAAAAATAGAAATTAATCTAACCAGTGAAATAGATAAAGGAACTACATTTATTATACGATTTCCTGAAATAAACCTTAAGTAGTTCTTAAGTAAATTCTTGTAAACAATCATTACATTTGTATTGTAGTTTTTAGTAATTTTAAGAACTTGTTAATTCATACAAATGAAAAAGTGTTTTGCTTTAGTTTTACTTTCAATATTTATTTGTGCTAACACATCCATTGGGCAATTGTTAAAAATTCCTAATCTAATTGAGCATTATATTGATCATAAAAACGATAGTAGTACAAGTTCTATTTCGTTTGTTGATTACCTAGTTTTACATTATTCTAAAAACGCAGAAAACCATTTAGACCATCAAGATTTGCCTTTTAAAACATTTGATACTTCTACGAGTTCTTTGTTTGTTTTTACCCATTTTAACTATCAAATTCCAGTTATTAAATCTTGGGTTTCTAATCAAAAATTATTTTTATACTGTGAATCTTTTCAATCTAATTTAATTCCTACTATTTGGTTGCCGCCTAAGATTTCCTAACATTTTATTGATTACTGTTTCCGTTAGGAAATGGTATAGTTTTATCTTTTTAGATACTATTCATTAATTATATTATAAAAAAATGTTAGAAAAAATTATTGCTTTTAGTTTAAGAAACAAGCTAATTGTTTTGTTGTTTACCTTGGCTGTTTTTGGATTTGGATTATTCTCAGTTTTCCAAATTTCAATTGGAGCTGTTCCAGATGTAACCAATAACCAGGTTCAAGTTATAACCACATCCCGAAATTTATCAACTCAAGATATCGAACAATATATTACCTATCCCGTTGAAATAGAAATGGCGAATTTACCTAGTGTAAAAGAAATTCGCTCTATTTCAAAATTTGGATTATCGGTGGTAACCATTGTTTTTGAAGACGAAATTGGTACGTATTTACCAAGACAATTAATAGCCGAAAAAATCAAAGCGGCTTCTGAAAAAATTCCACAAGGATTTGGTACTCCAGAAATGGGACCAATTACTACTGGATTAGGAGAAATTTATCAATATACTATAGAAGTTAAACCCGAATTTAAAAATCAATATACCGTTACAGATTTACGAACTATTCAAGATTGGGTAGTAAAACGTCAGTTGTCTGGAATTAAAGGTGTTGTAGAAATTAATACTTGGGGTGGCTATTTAAAACAATATGAAATTGCTATTCATCCAGCAAGTTTAAAAGCAATGAATATTACAACTTCTGATGTATTTACTGCTTTAGAGAAAAATAATAGTATTGCTGGAGGTTCTTATATCGAAAAAACCAACGAAAGTTATTTCATTCGAGGTGAAGGAAAAGTAAATTCTATTGAAGATATCCAAAATATTGTAGTAAAAAACGATTTTGGTACTCCAATTTACATTAAAGATTTAGCACAAGTGCAATTTGGACATGCTAATCGCTTTGGAGCCATTACAGGAAATGGAGAAGGAGAAAAGGTGTTAGGTCAAGTAATGATGCTAAAAGACGCCAATTCAAAACAAGTAATTGATGATGTAAAACACAGAATAGCAGAAATTGAAAAATCATTACCTGATGGTGTTTACATAAATGGATTCCTTGAACGCAGTGAATTAGTTGGGAAAACAACTTTTACAGTAGCAGAAAACCTAATTTTAGGCTGCTTAATCGTAATTTTTGTGGTAGTTGTTTTACTAGGAAATTGGCGTTCAGGATTAGTGGTAGCTTCTGTTATTCCACTATGTCTGCTTTTTGCTATTACTTTTATGAATATTTTTAAAATCGATGCTAACTTAATGAGTTTGGGAGCAATCGATTTTGGAATTATCATTGATGGAGCCGTAATTATAGTCGAGTTTATCGCTTTTCAAATTGTTAGTAAATCATCTCACTTAGTAGGTTTAAGCAGAAAAGAACGTCAGGAAGAAATCGATCAAATTACGTATAAAAGTGCTTCTAAAATGATGAATTCAGCCGTTTTTGGGCAATTGATTATTTTAATCGTTTTTATCCCCATTTTATCGCTTTCAGGAGTAGAAGGAAAAATGTTCAAACCTATGGCAATGACCTTCAGTTTTGCACTTTTAGGCGCTATGCTATTTTGCTTTACTTATGTTCCAGTGGCAGCTTCATTATTTTTAAAACCTCAAGAAGAAAATCCAAATTCGTTTTCAAATCGATTAATTAACAAATTGAATTCTTGGTATTTGCCAGTTATCAAATGGGCGTTGCATAACACTAAAAAAGTATTATCGGGTGCGGTTGCTATTTTGATTATCGCGGTGGCTTTGTTTTCAACTATGGGTGGTGAATTTATTCCTCAGTTAGACGAAGGTGATTTCGTTATCCAGCCCGTTCTTAAAACAGGAACTTCATTAAGTAAAACCATAGAAACTACAACAAAAATTGAAAAAACAATTTTAAAAAATTTCCCTGAAGTTGAACAAGTGGTGAGTAGAATTGGAGCTGCCGAAGTTCCTACTGATCCAATGAGTATGGAAGAAAGCGACGTTATTGTGAAATTGAAACCAAAATCAGAATGGGTTTCAGCTCATTCTAAAGATGAATTGGCGGATAAAATTAAAGCGGCAATTGAAAAACAAATTCCAAATATGGAAATAGAGTTTACCCAACCTATCGAAATGCGTTTCAATGAATTGATTTCAGGTTCAAGATCGGATGTTGCGATTAAAGTTTTTGGTGAAGATTTGGATATTTTAGCTAAAAAAGCGCATGAAATAGAGAAAGCCATTCGCAATGTTGAAGGAGCTTCTGATATTATTATTGAAAAAACAGAAGGTTTACCTCAAATGTTTGTGCAATACGACCGAAGTAAAATCGCTCGTTATGGTTTAAATATTGCCGATTTAAACGAAATGATTGCTTTAGGTTTTGCAGGTAAAGTAGTTGGAAATGTTTTTGAAGGCGAAAAAAGTTTCGATATGGTAATTCGTTTGAATCAAACCAACAGAACGGATATTGAAGATTTACGAAATTTATATGTTTCAATTCCTAATGGTGAACAAATTCCATTACGTGAATTAGCCAATATTACCTATACCGAAGGACCAGCAAAAATATCTCGTGATAATACCAACCGAAGAATCGTAGTTGGAATTAATGTTAGAAACCGAGATTTACAAAGTGTGGTGGATGATGTGAAAAAAATAATCAATTCAAAAATCAATTTACCACCAGGATATCGAGTAACGTATGGAGGACAATTTGAAAATTTAGAAAGTGCTAAAGCGAGATTATTAATTGCTGTTCCAATTGCTTTATTCTTAATTTTTATTATGTTGCATTTCGCATTCGGTTCTATTAAAGAAGCTATGATGGTGTATACAGCCATTCCGTTATCGGCAGTTGGTGGTGTTTTATTTCTTTGGTTGCGCGATTTACCTTTTAGTATTTCAGCAGGAGTAGGATTTATTGCACTTTTTGGTATTGCGGTATTAAACGGAATTGTATTAATCGAACATTTTAAAGAATTAAAACATAGTGGAAAATTTACCGATATGAACGAACTTATCTTAAAAGGTACAACCGATAGACTTCGACCTGTTTTATTAACAGCTACAGCCGCTGCTCTAGGATTTTTACCTATGGCAATTTCTTCAGGAGCAGGTGCAGAAGTGCAACGACCATTAGCAACGGTAGTTATTGGAGGATTAATAACCGCTACACTTTTAACTTTAATTGTATTACCAATCTTGTTCAAAATATATGATGAAAAAGAAGAGAAAAAATTAAAATTTAAAAATATTAAGCTAACTACTCACATCATAATTTTATTCTTTGGTACTGCATTGTCATATGGACAAGAGAAGAATACTGAATTAGATAGTTTGGTTTCAAATGCTTTAAATAACAATGCAAGTATCAAATCAGGACAGTTACAAGTGGATAAAGCCAAAGCAGCTACAAAACTTGCTTATGATTTTAACAAAACCAATGTTTACTATAGTTATGACCAAAATAACTTAGCACTAAATAATTTGCCTTTAAAAGTTTTTGGAGCCCAACAATCCTTTTCTTTTCCAACAGTATATGGAAGTCAACGTAAAGTTTACAACGCGGAATACGAAAAAGAACAAGCTGGATTTGAAATTCAAAAAAACAAACTAACTAACGAAATTTCTAAGGTGTATTATGAAATTGTGTATCTAAATCATCAAGAGAAATTATATCGATATTTAGATAGTTTGTATCAAAATTTTTCAAAAGCAAGCAATAGAAGATTTGAATTAGGAGAAACTAATTATCTTGAAAAAATTACTGCTGAAGCTAAGTTTAGACAAATCAGAACAAAATTAACGCAAATAGATAAAGCAAAATTAGCACAACTCGAATTATTACAATCTCTTGTTCAATTAGATAAAAAAATAGCGGTAACATTAGCTGAATTACAACCTATAAATAATTTAAGTGTTAATTCAAGTAAAAATTTGTACTATAATTATTTAGAGACATTTACAAAAAAATATAAAGCCAATGAAAGTTTACAAAAACAAAATTGGTTACCCGATATTAACCTTGAATATTTTCAAGGAAAAAACACAGGACTTTCACAATCTTTATATGGATTTCAAGTAGGATTAGCTGTTCCCATTTTATTTAATGGAAACATTGCAAAATCTAAAGTAGCTAAATTAGAATCTCAAGCTTGGGAACAACAAAAGAAAAACGAAGAAACGAAAATTGAGGCTTATATCAATCAAAAAAATAATGAGATAATCCAGTTTCAACAAGCGATAGATTATTACAAGCAATACGGAAAAAAAGTATCGGATGAAATCATCAAAGTTGCCAATAATAGCTATAAACAAGGAGAAATCGACTTTTTTCAATATATCCTGAGTTTAGAAAATGCTACCACAATTCAAGTGGAATATTTAGACGCTGTTATTCAATACAATAAAACACAATTAGATTTACAATACATTAATTTTTAATAATTAAAAAATGAAAAATATATTCAAATTAATCGCCTTATTTGCAGTAATTACTTCATGTAAAAACGAAGTAGTGGAAGAACCACAGAAAGAGGATGGCTTAATTACAGTAACTAAAGAACAATTTCAATCTTCTCAAATGATTGTTGCTTCTCCAACAACACAAGATTTTAATGTCACTATTAAATCTTCTGGAAAAATTGATGTTCCGCCGCAGTATAAAGCTAAAATCACCCCCTTTATTGGTGGTTATGTAAAATCAACTTCTTTGTTAGTTGGAGATAAAGTAAGAAAAGGTCAGGTTGTAATTACCCTTGAAAACACAGAATATCTAGATATTCAAAAAGATTATGTTGAAGTAGCCGAACAAATCAATTATCTAAAAACGGAATTTGAGCGTCAAAAAACGTTATACAATGAGAAAATCACTTCACAAAAAAATTATTTAAAAGCGGAAAGTGATTATCGTCAAGCAAAAGGAATGTATCAAGGTTTACGCGAAAAATTATTGCTTTTAAACATCAATCCAGCTAATGTTGAGAAAGGTAAATTTACTTCTGTTATAGCATTATCTTCACCAATTTCTGGAGATGTTACCGTATTAAATGCCAATGTTGGAATGTTTATGTCGCCTTCAGATATAATAATGGAAGTAGTAGATACCAACTATTTACACTTAAATTTAAGCATCTTTGAAAAAGATATATTGCATGTTAAATCAGGACAATCTATTAATTTCACTATACCAGAAGCTAGTAAAGATATTTTTACATCTAAAGTACAATTGGTTGGAAAATCGATTGAAAATAAAGACCGAACCATTTCAGTTTTCGGAACTTTAAATCCTGCAGATAAATCAAAATTGTTATCAGGAATGTTTGTAGAAGCCAATATTATTATTGATTCTAAAAAAGGATTAGGTATTCCAATTGATGCTTTAATTACGGAAGACAATAAAAATTTCGTTCTTTTATTACAACAAAATAGAAATGACGGAAGTTATGTGTTTAAGAAAACACTAGTAAATATTGGTGAAAAAACAGAACAATTTGTTGAAATTTTACCTAACGAAAGTATTAATGAAAGCTCTAAACTATTAACCAAAGGAGTTTTCGATTTAACCAACTAAAACTTTAAATTATGAATCAAGCACATTTACATATGGTCTTCAACCATTTTCCAATTATAGGTTTATTCTTTGGAATTGGTATTTTAGCTTACGGAATCATCAAAAAACAAACTATTTTAGTCAATACAGCTTATGTAATATTCATCGTTTGTATGATTATGGGAAAAGCCACCATGATGACAGGAGAAGGAGCAGAGGAAATTGTTGAAGAATTAGGTATTTCACACGACATTATTCACGAACACGAAGAAATGGCGGAAACATTTATGAAATTACTTTATGCTTTAGGAATTTTATCAATTTTAGGCTTGGTTGCCAATCTTAAAAAGCATGCAAAAGCATCAATTGTTTCTTATGTAGTTTTAATTTTAGCAATTGGCTCAGCCATTTTGTCTAAAAATGTAGGTACTTCTGGAGGCGAAATACGTCACACTGAAATTCGAGCCAATGCTAATAATGGTAATGCTTCAGAGATTAATAGCGAACACGAATCACATGACGACGATCACTAAACAAAATATAAAATTTCAAAATGCGATTTCATACGAGAAAATGGGTAAAACCCGAAGATTTGAATGCCAACGGAACCTTATTTGGAGGTAAAATGTTGGCATGGATAGACGAAGAAGCTGCTTTGTATTCTATTGTTCAATTAGAAAATTCACGTGTTGTAACCAAATACATGAGCGAAATAAATTTCATGAACTCAGCCAAACAAGGTGATATTGTTGAAATTGGAATTGATGTGGTGAAATTTGGAAAAACTTCTTTAGTTTTAAAAAGTGAAGTTCGAAATATGATGACTAGAGAAACCATTATCTCTATTGATAATATTACGATGGTAAATTTAGGGGAAGATGGAAAACCAGTACCTCACGGTAAAACACAAATCGAGTTTATTGAAGACCGTTTGAAAAAATAATATCTTTTGTCACGGATTAAAGGATTAAAAGGATTTCCAAAATATAAAATCCGTGCTAATCAGTTTAATCTGTGGCTTAATTTGAGAAGCTAAAACGAGTTAAGCTTGACAAAATCTTGTAATTATGATAAATAAATCAACCTTAGAATTTCTAACACAACTCAAAGAAAATAACGACCGTGATTGGTTTGCTGCGAATAAAAAAGCTTTTGAAACCGAACAAAAATTAGCCAAATCGTTTTTTTCATCGGTAGGTGAGCAGTTGGGAAAAATTGATAGTATTGAGCGCATTCAAATTTTTAGAATTTATCGCGATGTTCGTTTTTCGAAAGATAAAGCACCTTATAAAAATCATTTTAGCGTTGGGTTCACCCGAACAAAACCTATGCTTCGAGGCGGTTATTATTTGCATATTGAACCTGGAGGAAGTTTTGTAGGTGGTGGTTTTTGGGAACCTAATGCGGCTGATTTGCATCGCATTCGTAAAGAATTTGAAATGGACGATGAAGAAATCAGAACGATTGTTGCTGATTCAACTTTCAAGAAATTCTTTGGCGAATTAAAAGGAGAGGAGTTAAAAACAGCTCCAAAAGGTTTCGATAAAACACATCCTGCTATTGATTTGATTCGTAAAAAGCAATTTTTATTAACCCGAAGTTTTTCAGATAAAGAAGTTCTTGCTCCTAATTTTCAAGAAGAGGTTCTAGCAACTTTTCAAGCAATGCGACCATTCTTCGATTATATGAGCGAAGTTTTGAGTACCGACTTGAACGGAGAATCTTTGTATAATTAGCCAATTATCCAATGTGCCGATGTGTCAATTATTTTTCCCATTGGCACATTGACTAATTGTCTCATTGGCTTATTAAATAATCTGAATTTGACTTTTCAAACGTTCAATTAGTAAATTCATCATACGTTTGTTTAAGTTGGATGAATTTTGGGTGTATTCTTTGTATTCCGAAACGGTAAACATTCCAATTACAATTCCTTTTAAAGAATTTCGGAACTTGATATCGCGTTGGATCGCGTTTTCAATATAATTTTCTTTTTTCTCTGGAGAAAGTGTGAAATATACTCCTTTTTGTTTGATGGCGTAATTTCTAAAAACTTCAATAAACAATTCATTTTGGAATTTCAAAATAGGACGTAATGTCTGATTTTGAAACTTTTCTTCGGAACTTGATTGTTCGGTAATTATACCAATACTTGCTCCTCTAATTTCTAAAAGCGATTCGTCTTTCGTTTTCATAGTAAAGTGAATTAGTTTGTATTAAAGTTAAAAAAAATAACCTTCAATTTCTTGAAGGTTGTTTTAAGTTATTAAGAATCAGTTGTTAATTACTTGATTTACTTGGTGTACTAATAAATTCATATATTTCTAAATCAAAATAAGGCATAGATGCAATAATATGATCAAAAATATCGGCCATAATGTGTTCGTAATTTGTCCAAGTTTTATCTTTAGAAAAACAATATACTTCTAGAGGAATTCCTTTTTCTGTAGGTTGTAAATGACGCACCATTAAAAGCATCTCTTTATTTATTCCTGGATGAGAAATAATATATTGATTAATATATTTTCGAAACAAGCCTAAATTAGTTAAGTTTCTTCCGTTAACAATGACACTTTTATCAATTCCGTTATTTAGATTATATTTTTCAATATCAGCTTGGCGATGTTCTATATACGAAGTTAAATGTTGGATTTTTTTGAATTTTTCTAATTCTTCCAATTGAATAAATCGTACAGAATTGGCTTTAATCAAAATATGACGTTTAATTCTTCTACCGTCTGAATCCAACATACCACGCCAGTTTTTAAAACTATCAGAAATTAAACTATAGGTTGGAATCGTAGTGGTAGTATTATCAAAATTTCGAACTTTTACAGTTGCCAAATTAATTTCAATAACATCACCATCAGCACCAAATTTTTCCATCGTAATCCAGTCGCCAATATGCACCATGTCATTTACTGAAACGGAGATACTCGCTACAAATCCTAAAATGGTATCTCTAAATATTAAGATAATAATTGCAGAAATAGAACCAAAAGTGGTTAATAAAGTAGTTTTACTTACGTCGAAAAGAATTAATACAAATGTGACAATTCCAAATAACCACAAAAACAACATGATGACTTGAATATAACTGTCAATCGGCTTATCACTAAATCGTGGTTTTTGTTTTAAATAATCTCGAAGTGAATTAAAAATACTTCGCGTTATCCAAAGCGATAATATGATAATGTATATTTTTACTCCCTTTTCAAAAATGTATTCCCAATAGGTGAAATTATTTAGAATTACGGGAACTGTCTTATAAATAAATAGAAGAGGGAAGAGGTGGGCTAAATATTTAGCGGTTTTGTTAGCTACCAAAAAATCATCAAATGAAGATTTTGTTCGAGTTGCAATTATAGCTAAAAAAATGATAAATCCTTTTTTAAAAACATAATCCAAAATATAGGATACAACGACTAAAATTATAATGTTTACTCCTAAATTTAAATAGGAAGCCACATCATTACTAAAGTCTATACTTTTAAAAATATCGTATGCCCAATTAAAGATTTTCATTATGAATTTTGCAAATATTTTTTCTCAATATAAAAGGTTCCAAAGGGAAAAATCGAAGCCAAACAAACAATTGCGAATGTTTTGGTGTTCCATTTTTGTTCGTTCTTAATCAGAATAGCAAAGGCAATATACAACATAAAAAGGATTCCGTGAGCCATTCCAATGTTTTTTACGTAAATAGGATCGTTAGCAATATATTTCATTGGCATAGCAAAGAAATACAACGCAAGTGTTGAAATTCCTTCTAATAAAGCAATAGAGCGAAAAGATTTTATCATGATAAAGCAGAATAAATTACAAATCCATAAATAATAAAACGGAAGAATCTCAATAAAGCAAATGTAAAGAAATGCTTTCTTGAATAATTAATCATTCCAGCAGCCAAACAAGCAATTGCAAAAGGTAATGGTAATAAAGCACCTACAGCAATTAAGAAACCACCCCATTTTTGCATATTAATAATGTGTTTTGACATTTTACCATATAAATGCTTATTAACCGAAGGAACCGCTGCAATTGCCATACCGATAAAATAAGCAATAACACCACCCAAATAAGATAAAAATGCTAAAATACCAAGATAGAGTAGTGGACTATCTGTATTTTTAGTCCAAGCAATAAAAATATCAGGTGGAATTAATCCTAATATACTTTCAGAAGCCAAAAACACACCAAAAATAAATAAATCACTAAAGTTTTGTGTGATATAAACAATCGCTTCATTAAGATTTATTACCTTATAATTAACATAAAAAAGTACGGCAACAATTAGTGCTGTTGGCAAAATAGCACCTTTAACACCTTGCCAAATAAAGGAATAAAATCCAGTATATTTACAGTACTGATGTAGTAATCTAACTTTTGATTTTTTAGTTTTAGACATTGGGGAAAAAATTTCTACAAAATTAATTAGTTTGAAATAATAATAACGTTAAGGAAAACAAAAAAATCGGTAAGATATTGTTACCGATTTAATATTATGTAAAATAGAATTTTAAATTAGTAAGATAAAAAAGCTTTGTTGTATTCTTTTAAATCTAATAAATTATTTTTCTTATTTAAATCGGTTAATAAAGAAAGGAAGTAATTAAAACTTTCGATATTATTTTCATCTGAAATATTAGTTTCAACATGAACATCTTTGCTATCAACTGGTTCGTCATCTGGAATTCCTATAAAAAATCCTTGATTGTTTTCTAAATGTTCATAAGCTAATCGTAATGCTTTCGTTACAACTGGATTATTTAACTCTAAAGTAATTTCTCTAAGTTTTTTTAAATCGGTTACAATTTCAGAAACTTCAAAATTATCTTTAAATAATTCTTTCTGAATCTTTTCAATTAATTTAAGGGCTTGTTTGTTTTCCATGATTCTTGTAATAAGGACTGCAAACATAAACTTTCTTATAATTTTACACAAACGTTTTGAGTAGTATTTTAATAGTTTATAAAATTGTTTATAATTGAATTATAATATACATTATGTAAAATAGATAATTTAATCAATTACTTTATTAAGAAATACAAACTTTGTATCTTCGTTTCGTAAATAAAAGCTTTATGAAAAACCCAATTGCAGAACGCATCACCGATTTTCTAAAACATTATCCTCCATTTTCAAGCATATCATATGAAAATTTACTTGAAATTGCTAAAACTTGCCAAGTACTTTATTTAGAAAAAAATCAAACCTTGTTTAAAATTAATGACGCTACACATTTATTTTTTTATGTTGTTGCTTCGGGTGCAATTGGTTTGTCAGTAACTTCAGATGCTGATGATATTTTGATTGATAAATGTGATGAAGGCGATATTTTAGGATTACGACCATTTTTTGCTAAAAATAATTATCTGATGACTGCAAAAGCTCGTGAAGAAAGTATTATTTACGCCATTCCGATTGAAAATTTCAAACCATATGTTGTGGCTAATCCAGATGTTTTAAGTTTCCTTTTAGAAAGTTTTGCTTCCAATACAAGAAATCCTTATGATAAGGCACATAAAGGTAAATTGATTTCTGAAAATATTATTTATAATGACCAAAATACTGAAATTCAATATTATCAGCCTATAAAATACACTTCAAATCCCATAACAGCTTCACCTAATGATATTGTTAAATTCGTAGCACAAACGATGTCTAGTAGTAAAATAGGTAGTATTATTATCCATGAAAATAGAAAACCGATAGGTATAGTTACCGATAAAGATTTACGTTCAAAAATTGCAACAGGACTTTATTCTATTGATGTTACAATTGATAAAATCATGTCATATCCCGTAATTACAGTAACTGACAATCTTTCTATTGCTGAAGCTCAAATTATGATGTTAAAGCATAATGTTTCGCATTTGTGTGTAACTAAAGATGGAACAAATGACTCTGAAATTACAGGAATTATAACAGAACATGATATTGTGGTTGCGCAAGCAAATAATCCTGGAGTACTTTTAAAACAATCAAAACGTGCTCAAAAATCAGCTGATTTAAAAGAAGTTAGAGAGAAATTGACTGATTTAATTCAACATTCTTTAGATAAAAATGTTCCAATTAATCATATAACTTCAATCGTGGGTGAGATTAATTTAGCTATAACCAAACGTGCTATTGAATTAGCTATTGAAAAAATAGGAACTCCACCTCCAGCCCAATTTGCTTGGATAAACGTGGGAAGTCAAGGTAGAAAAGAACAATTGTTACTTACTGATCAGGATAACGCTATTGTTTTTGAAGACGTAACAGAAGAAAAATATAATACAGTTAAAGAATATTTTCTAGAACTAGCTGAGATAGCAACAAAATCATTAAACAAAGTAGGATATAATTTTTGTCCAGATAAAATGATGGCTAGCAATCCTCTTTGGTGTAAATCCATTTCAGATTGGCAACAACAATTCAAGGGATGGATAACAAATCCCGCTGATAAAAATGCATTACAGTCCACCATCTTCTTCGATTATGATTTTGTGTATGGAAATGAAGATTTGTTAGATGCAATTAGTAATACTATTAATGAAGAAACTAAAGATAATCAATTGTTTTTTGCTTATTTAGGAGCTGATGCATTGAAAAATCCGCCACCATTAGGATTTTTCCGTCAGTTTTTAGTGGAAAGTGATGGCGAACACAAAGATACTTTCGATTTAAAAGGAAGAGCTTTAATGCCTTTGATTGATGCCGCTCGAATTCTATCTTTAAGCAAAGGAATTAAGAATGTATCCAATACGATTTCAAGATATTCTAAATTAGCAGAATTAGAACCTCAAAACGCACCCGTTTATGAAGCTTGTGCCGATGCTTTTGCCGAATTATTGAAGTTTAGAACGGAAGAAGGGTTGAAAAACGAAAATGATGGTAGGTATTTGAATTTAAGTGAGTTATCTAAATTAGATAAAGTAAAACTTAAAAATGATTTCCAACCTATTAATGATATTCAAGAAGTGATTAAGAATAAATTTCAATTAACTTATTTCACCTAAAACATGGCTTTAAAATGGTTCAAAAAAATAGTTAAAGATTATCCTAAATTTTGGGAAACGTATCTTAGTTACTTCGATGAAAATCAAAGTAAAGAGCAGCGTTTTGTAGTTTTTGATTGCGAAACTACAGGATTGGATTATAAATCAGATCGAATTCTTTCTATTGGTGCAGTGGCTATTCAAAATAATCAAATTATCGTAGGAGATTTTATGGAAATATTTTTACAACAAGATATTTTTAATCCAGAAACGGTTACTCTACACGGTATTTTAAAAGAAGGAAAAGAAGAAAAAATTGTAGAAGCAGAAGCTGTAATCCGTTTTTTAGACTTCATAAAAGATGCTACATTAGTTGGGCATCACGTAGATTTTGATATTGAGATGATTAATCAAGTTTTAGATCGATTGGATGTTGGAACGCTGAAAAATCAAATAATGGATACCGATGTCATGTATCAAAAATTAAAATCATTACCTCAAGAACAACAAAGTTCATTAGATGAATTATGTGATATTTATAAAATTAAAAAATCTGATCGACATACGGCAAGTGGTGATGCATTTATTACTGCTTTACTTTTTTTAAAATTGAAAAAGAAATTAGAAATTTAATGTAATCTAATGAAGCGAATTATTAATTTGTGTTTGTTACTATCTTTTCAATTTTGCTATCTCGAATGGCCTAATAATTCTATGTATATATTTCAAGTAGAAGTAGATATATTTTCAAAAACAGAAAGTTTAAAAGATAATTTATTGCATCCAATAATATTATTAGGGTTAACTACTCAAATTATACTTTTGATAAGTTTGTTTTTTACTAATTTTAGTAAAAGATTAAACACGATTGCTGTATTTTTATTGTCTTTATTAGTTTTATTTTTCTTTATAATTGGATGGTTAGCTTTAAATTATAAAATAATAGTTTCAACAATCCCTTTTTTGATTTTTGCAGGAGTTTACTTTTATCGTTTTAGAAAATAAAAAAACTGCTCCATTTCTGAAGCAGTTTCTTAACCAATAAAACTAAAAACTAGAGTTTACCGTCTTTTATTTCATCCACTATCTCAGGATTTAATAAAGTGGAAATATCTCCAAAATTAGAGAAGTCTCCTTCGGCAATCTTTCTTAAGATTCTACGCATGATTTTACCTGAACGTGTTTTTGGTAAACCACTCACAAACTGTATTTTATCTAATTTAGCAATTGGACCAATTTGATCAGAAATCAATTGATTAATCTCTTTTGCTAAGTTAACTCTATCACGACCTTCACCAGTTTCTTTCAAGATAATGAAACCATAAAGTGCATTTCCTTTGATATCATGAGGGAATCCTACAATTGCACTTTCTGCCACTGCTGGGTGTTCGTTGATAGCATCTTCAATTGGTGCTGTTCCTAAATTATGCCCAGAAACAATAATAACATCATCTACTCTACCTGTAATTCTGTAATATCCAACTTCATCACGTAAAGCACCATCACCCGTAAAATATTTACCTGGAAAAGCAGTAAAATAGGTTTCTTTATAACGTTGATGATCACCCCAAATAGTTCTAGCCATCGAAGGCCATGGGAATTTAACACATAAACTTCCAGTTACTTGATTTCCTTCAATTTCATTACGCAATTCATCCATTAAAACGGGTTGAATACCAGGTAATGGTAACGACGCATAAGTTGGTTTTGTTGGAGTTACAAACGGAATTGGTGAAATCATAATTCCTCCAGTCTCGGTTTGCCACCAAGTATCTACTAAAGGACAACGCTTCCCTCCTACGTGGTCGTTGTACCAGTGCCAAGCTTCCTCATTAATTGGCTCACCTACTGAACCAATGACTTTTAAAGAACTTAATGGAAAACGTTGCACATAATCTAAACTTTCTTTAGCTAAAGCACGAACTGCTGTTGGTGCAGTATAAAACTGCGTAACATTATGTTTTTCAATTACTTCCCAAAAACGACTGAAATCTGGATAAGAAGGAACTCCTTCAAAAATTACAGTTGTTGCACCATTTAAAAGTGGTCCATATAAAATATAAGAGTGTCCCGTAATCCAACCGATATCAGCGGTACACCAATATACATCATTTTCTTCGTAATTGAATACATTTTTAAAAGTGTAAGCGGTGTAAACCATATAACCTGCTGTAGAATGCACCATTCCTTTAGGTTTACCAGTTGAACCAGAAGTATACAGAATAAACAAAGGATCTTCCGCATCCATAATTTCAGCTACATTGTTTCCAACTGCTGCATCCATTAATGGTTGTAACCATAAATCTCTTCCTTCTTTCATGTTAACTTCAGTGTTGGTTCTCTTAACAACCAAAACAGTTTCAACACTTGGACATTTATCTAAAGCTTCATCTACAATTCCTTTTAAATCGATAGCTTTATTTCCGCGGTAACTTCCGTCCGAAGTAATTACCATTTTACATTCGCTATCATTAATACGAGCAGCAACGGCAGATGAAGAAAATCCTGCAAATACAACAGAATGTATCGCTCCAATTCTAGCACAAGCTAAAACGGCAACAGCTAATTCTGGAATCATTGGTAAGTATATACAAACTCTATCCCCTTTTTTGATTCCTTGTTCACGTAGAACATTAGCTAATTTTGAAACTCTTACATATAATTCGTTATAAGAAATATGTTGCGCTGCTTCGCTAGGATCATTTGGTTCGAAAATAATAGCGGTTTTATCTCCGCGTTTTGCTAAATGCCTGTCTATACAGTTTTTAGTGATGTTTACTTTCGCATTTAAAAACCATTTGAATTCCGCTTCTTGCATATCAAATTCGAAAACTTTGTCCCATTTTTGATACCAAATAAAATTTTCATCGGCTATACGATCCCAAAATTTTCTTGGTTCGCGGACCGATTTTTTATACATTTTAAAGTAGTTCTCTAAATCTTTAATTTTATAATAACTCATTTTTTAGTTTTATTTTTAATTGATTATGTAAATATAACTAATATGTTTTAAGAATTTTATATTTTCTTGCTAAATAGATATAGTTAAGTGATTAGTGAAAAGTGAATAGTAACTAGCTTAAAATCTTATTTAAAACAACCAATTTTAGCATGTTCTAAAACTTCTCTAATTTCACCTATAATCGCTTCATCATCAATAGTTGATGGAATTTGAAATTGTTCGCCATCAGCTATGCTACGCATCATTTTTCTAAGAATTTTTCCAGAACGTGTTTTTGGTAAACGATTTACTACAACTACATCACGCAAAGAAGCTACAGCTCCAATTTGTTCTCGCACTAAATGCACCACTTCATGTTGTAATTGGAAATGTTCTATATCTTCACCTGATTTTGCAACTACTAATGCCAATGGAATTTGACCTTTTAACTCGTCATTAATACCAATAACAGCACATTCTGCAATAGAATGATGAGACGCAACAATTTCTTCCATTTCAGCAGTTGAAAGGCGGTGACCTGCTACGTTGATGACATCATCTACTCTACCTGTGATGTAAATATAATCGTCAGTATCTTTGAATCCTCCATCTCCTGAGAAATAATACCCTGGGAATTTATTCAAATATCCTGCTTTGAAACGTTCGTTATCTTTCCATAGATCTAATAAAGTTCCTGGAGGCAATGGTAATTTGATCACCACATAACCTTCTTCGTTTGGACCTAATTCTTGTCCGTTTTCTCCAAAAATTCGAATATCATAACCTGTAACTGCTTTTCCAGCTGAGCCTGGTTTTATTGGTAAATACTCCACTCCCATCATGTTTGCAATCATTGGCCAACCCGATTCTGTTTGCCACCAATGGTCGATAGCAGGAACTGGAATATGTTCACGATACCATTCTAAAGTCGCTACATCGCAGCGTTCTCCAGCTAAGAATTGAATTCGTAAACTACTCAAATCGTATTGTTTTATGAATTCGCCGTTTGGATCTTCTTTTTTGATGGCACGAATGGCTGTTGGAGCGGTAAACATAACATTTACTTTATGTTCAGCAATAACACGCCAAAACGTACTCGCATCTGGAGTTCGGATTGGTTTTCCTTCGAATAAAACAGTGGTATTTCTATTAATTAATGGTCCGTAAACGATATAACTATGACCCACAACCCAACCCACATCTGAAGCAGCCCAAAAAACATCGCCTTCTTTCGCATCGTAAATATGTTGCATTGAAAATTTAAGTGCGGTTGCATAACCACCTGTATCTCTTACGATTCCTTTTGGTTTTCCAGTTGTTCCAGAAGTATATAAAATATACAAAGGATGTGTCGCATTTACCGGAATACAAGGTGTTTCTTCTGAACCATAAACTAAAGCATCATAATCGACATCGTATTTTTTGAAGGGAACTCTAGCTCCTAATTTTCTATTGAAAACGACTACTTTTTCAGGCTTGTGATTCGCTAATTCGATAGCTTCATCGACTAAAGGTTTGTAAGCAATTAATCTATCGATTTCAATTCCTGATGAAGCGGTGATAATAGCTTTTGGTTCACAATCATCGATACGAATGGCTAATTCATGTGGAGCAAAACCTCCAAAAACTACTGAATGCGTCACTCCTATTCTCGCACAAGCTAACATAGCGAATGCTGCTTGAGGAATCATAGGCATATAAATTACAGCGGTGTCACCTTTTTCTAAACCTAATGATAATAAACCGCCAGCGAATTTGGCTACTTCGGTTTTAACTTCGTTAAATGTATACTTTTTTACAGTTTGTGTAACGGGTGAATCATAGATGATAGCTACTTGTTCGCCAAAGCCATCTTGAATGTGTTTATCAACTGCAAGATAGCAAGCGTTTAAATTTCCATCAGCAAACCATAAAGGATAGCCATTTTTATCGGTTGATAAAATATTGGAAGGTAAATTATACCATTCTAATTGATTGGCTTGTTCCTTCCAGAATTCTTCAGAAGAAGTAATACTTTTATTGTAAATATCGCAATAATTCATTTGTATTATTCAATTTATGTGATTTATTTTCTTTAGTAAATGTAGAAAATAAAATAATGCCAAATGAATTAATATTGCTAAATAGGTATAGATTGTGAAGGATATTTTAATGAATCGTGCTTAGATTAATTTTGAGAGGTTTTTATAACTTTTCTGTAATTGTATACTCTTTTAATAGATGCAAATAATAATATTATGTTTATCATAAAGAAAATTAGTTCTACATTATGAATGTTTTTTCGAGTTGAATTAAAAACAAGAAAAACTAAAAAATAGGAAAGTAGAATAACGCTAAAAATCATCATCAAATTATTCGACTTTGCTTGTTCAATTGTGATTTTATCCTTGTTAAGATTTCTATTTAAACTTATTACCAAATTTTCAAAATTCTCAAATTCTAAATCAGAAATATCAATTTTGTTTTTTCCTTGTATAAGTACAACTTTCCTATAAATTGTTCCTTTAAATGCAGAAAAGTTTTTCCATTTCACGTTTTTTGAATGCAAAATATCAACTGTAATTATTTTAAATATAAAAGGATGAATTGAAATAAAACGATTTTTATTAACAATCAAAATTCTAAACTTATATAAAAGATAGAAAAGAACACAAATGAAAATTAAAGAGATTATTGCAATGACTATTTTTATAATTAAGATAGCATCGCCTGAGTATAAGTTTTTGCTAAAAGAAAAGTAAGTTAAAGTACCACTACAAGCCATCATTATTAAAAACCAAAAAGTTGTAAATATGTTATAAATTCCAATTTTCATTTTAAATAACTTTAGAACAATTTTAACCCAACAACTCCTCCACTTTCTCCACCAATTTTTTAATAGAAAACGGCTTCGTCATATAAGCATCGGCACCAAGAGCAAGTCCTTTTTCAATATCACTTTCCTTATTTTTTGCGGATAAAAACATGACTTTAGTGTGTTGTAAATTTTCGTCGTTTCTAATTTGTTCTAATGTAGCAAAACCATCTACCATAGGCATCATGATATCTAATATGATGACATCAGGAAAATTGGTTTTTAAAATATCTAAAGCTTCTTGTCCGTCGCGAGCTATGAAAACTTCGTAATTGCTTTTCTTGAAAGTATATTCAAGTGTCATTACGATATTCGGTTCGTCGTCTACTATTAAAATCTTTTTCATGGTCTTAATTTTCAATATTTTTTTCAGGTAAAGTGAATACAATACAAGCGCCTTTTACACTTGGTTGTACCCAAATTTTCCCTTTGTGATGTTCTATAATTTGTTTACAAATAGCCAATCCTAATCCACTACCAACCGGTTTTTTGAAATTTTGATTGGAAGCTTGATAAAATTTGTCAAATATAACGTCAAAATCGTTAGGATTAATACCTTTTCCATTGTCTTGAACCGAAGTTTCTATAAAATTATCTTTCTTTTTGACTTGAATGGTGATTAAACCATCGGTTTCAGGACAGAATTTTATAGCGTTTGATAGTAAATTGGTCACTACTTGAATGATTCTATCTTCGTCATAATAAGCCAAAACGGTGTCTTTACTTTCAACATAAACGCTAATATTTTTGTTTTTTATCAATTGTTTTAGCGGTTCAATCGAATGTTCAATCGTAGCAATTAGGTTGTTTTGATTCGGATGAATAGTTTGTTTTCCAGTTTCGAATTTCTCTAAATCCAAAATTTTATCAATCAAACGATTCAGTCTATCAGATTCCGAAATGATATTTTGTAAAAACTGTTTTCTTAATTCTTCTGGAATTTCATCATCATCATGTAAAATCTCACTAGCAGCACGAATTGCGGTAATGGGTGTACGAAGTTCATGTGTAACAGTGTCTAAAAATTCATCTTTTTGCACATCTTTTCGAACCAACGTTTCGTTTGCTTTTTGTAATTCGGAGGTAATTTTTTGAAGTTGGTTTGAAGTTTCCGTCAATTTTTTATTGATGGTAATATTTTCTTTCGATTCTTCAAGAATTTTTAAAACTTCGGGTAATGTAATTTTTTCTTCTTTCACTACGCTTGATATCAATATTCGTGCAGAAGCTGTTCCAATATGTCCTGTTAACAAATTCTCTGCGAATTTTACAAGACGAGCATCGGCTAATTCTTGATCTTTATCAACATTATACTTTAAATTAAAAATATTTAAAGCACGTTTGGTTCGTTCTTCACCTAAAAATCTAACTAAAACTTTTTCGATATCACGCGTATAAGCGGTTCCTTTCCAAACGAATGCATTTTCGTGGTTCGTGCTATATTTATCGATATCAACGTACATTTCAGCATAATTACGTTCGCGGTAATTTCCTTTAAAACTCACCGAAACTGCAAAATACGTCAAAGTATTAAATAACATACTCCAAAACAATGCATGTGGAACAGGTTGCAAATAATCCAATCCGAAAAGTTGGAACGGTTTTAATAAAACAATTTTCATAAATCCATCAGTAACAAAAGAACTTTCATTATTTGTAATTCCAATAGCATAAGGCAATAGTAGTGTGTATAAACAAATAATAAAACCAATGATTATTCCGTAAATAGCTCCTAATCTCGAACCTCTTCTCCAAAAAATAGCTCCAAAAAATGCAGGTGCTAGTTGCGCAATAACAACAAAAGAAATCAATCCTATAGAAACCAAACTATAATCTAAAGCAAAGAAGCGGTAAATGAAATACGCGGTAATAATAAGTGAAAAAATTCCGATTTTTCGAATATTTACAATCTTCTTATTATTGATGATTTGTTCTTCATTTCTTAATTTCCCTAAAAAAGTATACGGAATTAATAAGTTGTTACTCAACATTGTAGACAAACTGATACTTGAAACCACAATCATCGAAATTGCCGCTGAAAATCCGCCAAGGAAAACTAAAACTGTTAGCGTTTGATTATCAAAAAACTGCGGAATTAATAGCGAATAAGTATCGGCATTGACATTTTTACCATCAAACAATACATTTCCTCCCCAAGCAATGGGATAAACGAATAGATTAAAAAGTAATAAATACAAAGGAAACAACCAAATTGCCGTTTTGATATGGCGTTCTCTGTTATTTTCCACCACCGACATTTGAAATTGTCTTGGCAATAAGAAAATAGCAAAAAGCGAAACCATACTCAAAAAGAACCAGTTTAATCCTTGTTCTAATCCGCCGATGGTGTTTTTTTCTTTGAAGTTTTCTAAAAGCGATGCTTTTGCATAAATATCATCGTATCCATCAAAAACGAAAAAGGTGACATAAATTCCAACAATTAAAAAGAAGATTAATTTTAATACACTTTCCAAAGCAACAGCGGTTACAATTCCTTTACGCTTTTCGGAAGCATCTACATAACGTGTTCCGTAATAAGAAGCAAATAAGGCTAAAGCGATGGCGACATAAGTGGTAGTATCATCAAAAATATAAGAACTTGTATTGGTTTGGGTTACAATGTGAAATGTTTCCGAAATTGCTTTTAATTGTAAAGCGATGTACGGCAATATTCCAGCCAAACAAACTACCGTTACAATAGCACCTAAAAAACGACTATTACCGTAACGAAGCGAAATAAAATCGGCAATACTTGAAATTTTATTTACTCTAGAAATTCTAATGATTTTCTTTAAAATAATAATCCAAGCGGGAATAATAATTATAGGACCAATATAGATAGGTAAATAATTCAAACCTGAATTTGCTGCTACTCCGATACTTCCATAGTATGTCCAAGCGGTACAATATACTGCTAAAGACAAGGAATATATATACGAATTATTTGTCCATTTGATGTTCTCTTTTTTCTCTGCCCAATGCGCAATAAAAAAAAGAATACCCAAGTAGCCTAATAAAATAAGTAATAAAATAGCACTATTCATAATAACGTTGTACTACAATCCAAGACATTAATACTGAAAACAACCAAATAGAAAAAATATAAATATAGATTACTGGAAATCCCAATACATTATCAGCACTATCAAATAGTAAAACGATTGGTAAATTCAATACCAATAACAGTAACAACGATAAAACTACTAATTTCTGTTGATGTCTTTTCTTCATAAATAATACGTTAATAAAACCTAAAAGCTCTTATGTAAAATAAGAGCTTCTAAGATAAGTATTTTTATTTTAATTAATCTTCATATTCGTCCGTGATTGCATACCAACCAAAAATAGTTAATCCTGTTACAACCATAGGTAAAAGTATGAAGAAAATAATGATTCCAAAAACTAAATCGTCTTGTTTTCCAGAAGTTAATTTACCTCCAAAAATTCCAATCGAAAAATAGGCTATTGCAATTGCTAATGCTATCCATACGATTCCTAAATATTTTTTTATTGCATTCATAATTATTTTTTTTAGTCGTGAAGTGTATTAATTTTTCTGTCAATGTAAATCATTCCAATTACAAAACATATAGCTGCTATTCCAATTGGATACCATAACCCTTCTAAATAAAACTCTACATCTCCAGCTTCTTTTGAAGTGGTAACGAAATAGGTTGAGATAGCAGGAAGTAATCCTCCAAATATACCATTTCCAACGTGATATGGCAATGACATGGACGTATATCTAATCTTAACTGGGAACATTTCAACAAGGAATGCTGCTATAGGTCCATAAACCATAGTTACAAAAATTACCTGAATAAAAACCATTAAAACTAAAAACCATTTATCACTATTGTTAATCATTTTAGTTACTTTGGTTTCTATTTTGTCTTTTCCTTTGTCATCAAGCATTACTTTTCCACTTTCAAAATGGATAGTTTTGATTTCTTCAACAGTAGTTCCATCCGTATAAGCTTTTGTAGTAGTATAGATAGAATCCATTTTTGTAGTATCTATTTCTTTTAAAGAAGGAACTACTTTAGTTTTCTCAACGATTTCAGTTTTTAACGTTAAATCTGTTGAAGCATACATAGCTCTGTAAATTGGTCTATACGCAAAAATAGCAATCAACATACCACTCATCATAATTACTTTTCTTCCTACTTTATCACTTAACCATCCAAATACAACAAAGAATGGAGTTCCTAATAAAAGCGCAATACCTAATAATGTATCTACTTGAGAAGAATCTATACTTTGAACTGTTTTTAAGAAGTTCATCGCATAGAATTGTCCAGTATACCAAACAACACCTTGTCCCATAGTAGCACCAAATAAAGCTAAAAGAACAAATTTTAAATTGAATTTATTTCCAAAACTCTCTTTCA